>JAANMU010000177.1_pt1 | contig 82049 bp, 67 predicted proteins | sample 7279701 | NCBI WGS metagenome assembly JAANMU01 (sample SAMN14094539, study PRJNA606508) | bioreactor metagenome | isolation source: A lab-scale SPAN reactor treating ammonium-rich wastewater day 57 | place: Ireland: Galway | collected 2017-03-13 | reverse complement strand
AGCCGCGCCAGGAGCGCGAGGGCGATCAGCGCGATCAACAGGCCCAGCAGCGCGAGCAGGAGAGCGCGGCCCGGCGAAGGCGGGCGGCTCGTGCGTGGCGGCGTGCGGATCGCATGCAGCAGCCGGTCCTGGCAGGTCGCGCAGCGCGCGACGTGTTCGGCCAGCGCGGGCGGCGCGGCGCCAGGCGCGGCCGCTGCGAAGGCCTGGAGCCCGGCCCGGGTCAGACAACCGCGGGCGTCCTGCAGAGCGGCGGACATGCGGGCGGAATGCTTGGCGCGCGGCGGGGCGATGTCAACCGGGCGGTTCCGGCGGCGGAGCGAATCCGCCGCCGGTCCCGTTCGTCAGGCGCGCGCCATCTCCCGCACGAAGACCCAGGCGGTCTCGGTGGTCTTGCTGTAGAAGAGCGTCACGGTCACGTCGCGCGGCGCCATCTCGAAGTCGAAGCGGTAGGGGAACACCTCGTGCAACTCGCCCGCCGTCACGCCCTCGCGGAACTTGCCGGCGAAGCGCTGCACGTTCGTGCACGGCGCCACCTGGGTGAAGAAGTTCTTGCCGATCACCCGCTGCGGGTCGCGCCCCGTGAGCTTCGCCTCGTGGGCGTTGAAGGCGAGCACGGTGCCGTTCTTGTCCAGGCGGATGGCGCCGATCGGCAGCGCGTCCAGGTCGTGCTCCTTCAGGTGGTCGATCCGCTCCATCTCGCTGCGGCTGAGGAAGCTCTCGGCGGCGTCGGTCTCGTGCACCATGATTCGTCGTCTCCTCCGCGGCCCGGCCCGGTCAGCCGCCCGCGCTCAAGGCCGGAACTGCCCGGCTCGATCGCAGGCAGACTACGACGAGCCGGCCACTCTGTCAAGCTTTTGAGTAGCTTTTGACATTCTTTTGGCTCGACCCGGGCACCCCCCGGGGCACCGCGGTGCCCGTATACTCCCGGCGCGAGGAGGACGGCCTGTGGCCTTCGAGACGACGGCGACGCGGATCTGGAAGCGGCTGGAGCCGGCAGACCGGCTGGAGGCGGCGCGCGCGCTGCTGCACGAGCCCGCGCCCGACGCGCTGGCCGCCGCCCTCGGCGCGGTGATCCGTGCTCGACGCCTGCGGCCCCAGGTCGCGCGGGCGATGCCTCCCGACCAGCAGGCGAAGGTGCTGGCGGGCGTGCTCGACCCGGGCGAGCCGCTGGCCGCCTCGCTGCTGGTCGCGCTTCACCTCGCCGCGCGCCGCCCGCTGCTGTGCGCCTTCCTCGACGCGCTGGCGCTGCCCCACGAGGACGGCGTGCTGAAGGAAGAGGCGGATGCCCTGCCGCCGCCCGCGGCCGACCAGCTGGCCGCGGCGGTGCGAGGGCTGTCCTCCGCGTTCCCGGCCGGCCAGGTCCACGCCTACCTGAACACCCTGCTGCTGCAGGACCCCGAGCGCTGGTCCGGACTGGCCGAGGTGGAGCCGGGAGCCTAGAGCCGGGGCTCAGCTCGCGACGGCCTCGATCTCCTGGCCCGCGCGCCGCAGCGTGTCGGCACCCGGCCCGCGCAGCAACAGCCAGTAGCGCTCCACCGGATGGGCCGAGCGCAGGCGCCGGGCGTGGCCGCGCTCGAGCGCCGTGAGCCGCTTCAGCGGGCCGAACACCGAGCCGCCCGGCAGCACGGCTGCGGCCTCGTCGAGGCGCACGATCGCCTGGTCGCTGACCGGCTGCAACACGGGCTGCAGCCGCAGCCCGAAGGAGTGGTGGGGGCGCCAGCTCTTCGCCTCGCGCCAGCGCCGCCGCACCTGCGCGATCAGCGCCATGCGATCGGCGAGGCCCGGGGCCTGGCGGCGCAGGAACGGGTCGGCCGGCATCCGCAGCACCAGCCCGGCCAGTCCCCCGCGGTCGCGGAACGGCGCCCCCGGGGGCAGCCGCGCGCCGAGTTCGCCCAGCCGCAGGCGCACGGCCCCGGGGAACAGGGCGAACGGGCGCTCCTCGTAGAGGAACACGTCGCGTCCGGCACCGCTCTCGAGCACCCGGATCGCCGCCTCGTGCAGCAGCAGGTGGTCGGGATGCGGCCAGACGCCCAGCGGCAGGTAGACCCGCTTCGGCCGCGTCCGTCGCACCAGTTCGAGCAGGGCGAGCGCCACCTCCGAGCACAGCGCCTCGTCGCGCGGGGCGCCCGAGCGCAGCGCCGCCGTCAGCCGCACCCCGGCGCGGGCGCCGGCATCCGGAAAGCCGAGCCCCGAGTGCGGCACGCCGATCCGGTCGCTCGCGGACTCCCCTGCCGGCCGGGCGCCGAACAGCGAGACGAGACGCACGCTCTCGCCGCGCTCGGCTTCGGCCAGGATTCGCGCCGTGCACGACAGGGCCGCGTCGTCCGGGTGGGGCGAGACGTACAGCGAGTCGCAGGGCTCGAGGCCCGGGAAGGCCTCGACCCGCTTCACCAGTCGCTCGTCTGTCGCCATGGGCCGGCGAGTGTAGCAGGAGGCCGCGCGGGTAGACTGCCCCGAGCTGCCCCGCCTCGCCGGCCTCGCGGACCGCCCCAGCGCGACCGCCGCGCTGCTCGCAGCCCTGGCCTACCTGCCTTCGCTCGGCGGCGGCTTCCTCTACGACGACCTGCGGGTGGTGCTCGGCAACCGCGCGATCCTCGAGGGCGCCGGGGTGGGTGCTGCGCGACCCCGTGCGCGCCTGGGAGGACGCGACCACCCGGGTGCCGGGCTCGCCGATGGCGCGGCTGAACCTCGCCCAGGCGCGTGAGCGTCCTGCACGCCGCGGCGGGCCGCCTCGACGCCGCAGCGGACGCGATGGCGCAGCGGCTCGCGCGCGAGCGCGCCGACAGCCCCGGCATCGAGGCGGTGTCGGCGCGCCTGCGCGAGCTGCCCTGACTACTTCCCCTTCTCGCCCTTGACGTGCTTCGCGTACCAGGCGAGCCAGCGTTCGAAACGGTCCTTCTGGTAGCTGGGCCGGCGGATGCCGTGGAACTCGCCGGGATAGACGACGAGCTGGGTCGTGCGGCCGAGCGCCTTCAGCGACTGGTACATGTGCTCCGAGCCGAGGATCGGCACGTTCCAGTCGAGCGCGCCGCCCATGTACATCACGGGCGTCGTGATCTTCTCGACGTTGTAGAAGGGCGACGAAATCCTCTCCCACGCCTCGCGGTTCTTCCACGGCAGGCCCAGCTCGACGCGGTACTCGAGCTGGTAGTGGTCGTGGCCCCAGTGCGCGGTCCACAGCCCGCCGCCGGCGCCCGAGATCGCGCCCTTGAAGCGGGTGGTCTGGCTGATCACGTAGTTGGTGAGCATGCCGCCGTAGCTCCAGCCGCCGACGCCGAGCCGCTCGGGGTCGACGTAGCCCTGGGCGATCGCATGGTCGACGCCGGCCAGCACGTCCTGCACGTCCTTGTTGCCCCAGTCGGCGAAGATCGCCTTGCAGAACGCCTCGCCGTAGCCCGTGGAGCCGCGCGGGTTGACCATGATCACGACGTAGCCCTGGGCCGCGAAGAGCTGGGCCTCGAACGAGAAGCTCTTCGAGTACTGCGAGGTCGGCCCGCCGTGGATGCGCAGCATGCCGGGGTACTTCAGCTCGGGCGTGAAGGCGGGCGGCTTGAGGATGAAGCCCTCGATCGGCGTGCCGTCGGCGCTCTTGAACTGCACCTCTTCCATGTCCACGAGGCGCAGCTCGTCCAGCACCTTCTTGTTGACGGTCGTGAACTGGCGCGCCGCGGCGCCCGGCTTCGTGGTGTCGAGCACGAACACCTCGCTCGGCAGCGTCGGCTCGCTGACCAGCGCCGCGACCAGCCCCTTCGGCGAGATCGCGAAGTCGCCGACGGAGCGCGCGCCCGCGATCGGCCGCGACAGCGCCCCGTCCGCGACCTGCACGCGAGCCAGGTGGTCCTCGCCGCTGTCCTCGAGCAGGAAGTAGATCGACTTGCCGTCCGGCGCGAACTGCGGGCTGCCCGCGTTGCGGTCCAGCTTCTCGACCAGGTATCGCGGCGCGGCCGGCGCGGCCCCGGCAGACGGCGCCGCCACCAGCGCGAGCTGGCGCGTCGCGTACCACAGCAGCTCCGGCTTCGGGTTGGCGACGTACGCGATCCACTTCCCGTCCGGGCTCCAGGCGGGCTGGCTGTCGCCGCCGGGGTTGCGGGTGACCTGGATCAGCGTCTGGCCCTTGTCCGGGTTGTCGGCGGCCACGACCCACAGGTCTGCGTTCTCGTTGGCGTCCGGGTCTTCGCTGCGATTGCTGACGAAGGCGACGAAGCGGCCGTCGGGCGACCAGGCGGGGTCGCGGTCGTCGAAGTCGCCCGAGGTGATCTGGACCAGCTTCTTGGTCGCCACCTCGAACGTGAAGAGGTGGGTGCGCCGGCGGTCGAGGTAGCCCTGGTAGTCGCGCTTGAACTGCAGGCGGTCGATCACGTGCGGCGGCGTCGCCTTCGACCGCGCGGGCTTGGTGCCGGCCTCCTTGTGCTTCTGGCGCTCGACCTCCTCGGGGCTCGGGTCCAGGATCGTCAGGACCAGGCGCTTGCCGTCGGGCGACCACTCGTAGCCGGAGACGCCCTGCGGCACGTCGGTGAGCTGCTGCGCCTCGCCGCCGCGGCGGTCGAGCAGCCAGACCTGGGTCTCGGGCTCGTCCGACGCGCCGCCCTTGCGCGCCGCGAGGAACGAGAGGTACTTGCCGTCGGGCGAAAAGCGCGGCGACGACGCCGAGCCGCCTTTCGCGGTCATCGGCAGCGGATCGCCGCCCGCGACGGGCGCCATCCAGACCTGGGTCTCCGACTTGTCCTCCTGCAGGTCGCTGGTGCGCACCGTGTACGCGACCCACTGGCCGTCGGGGCTGACCGCGGGACTTCCCACGGCCTTGATGCGGAACAGGTCGTCGATCTCGAGGTTGCGCTTCGCAGGCGGCTCGGCGGGCGCAGCGGCAGGTTGCGCGACGGCCGGCGCGGCGAGCGCCAGCAGCAGGGACGGGAGCAGCAGGCGGCGGATCATGAGGCCTCCTTGGCGGGCGGCTCCCGGCCGCCCGGGGCCGGCATTGTCCCCCGAAACGAGGCCCCGGGCCGCTCGCGGGCCGGGCGTAGAATCCGCCGCAGGGAGATCTCCGATGCGAATGACGCTCCTCTTTGCCGCGCTCTCCGGCGTGCTCGCCGGCTCGGCGCTGGCCCAGTCCGAGCCGCTGCGCACGGGCGCGGCGTCGGTCCAGGCCACCCGCGCGGCGCGCGGCCACTATCAGAAGGCGGCCAAGGCGTTCGAGGAGCGCAAGCTCGACGAGACGGTCGAACTTCTGGACAAGGCGCTCGCGCTTTGGCCCGAGTTCAGCGACGCCCACTTCCTGCGGGCCAAGGTCGCCTACTACCAGAAGCACTATGCCGAGGCCGCGCAGCACATGACGCGGGCTGAGCAGGGCTTCGTGGCCGGCCTCGCCCTGCACGCCGAGGCCCAGCGCTTCCGCCGCCAGGAGCTGGAGCGCACGCGCGACAACGAGCGATACCGGCTCGACGCCCTGCGCGGACAACTGGGGCAAGCCCAGACCGACGAACAGCGCCGCGCGATCCAGGAGCAGATCGACGTCGCCCAGCGCTTCTACGACGACGCGCAGCGGGAGATCTCGCAGCCGCCCGCCGACGTCGAGCCGGAGCTGCCGCCCGACTACCACTTCTTCGCCGGCAACATCCTGCTGCGCCTGGGCCGCCGCGACGACGCCGCGAAGCGCTACGAGCAGGCGATCGCAGCGAAGCCCGACCACGCTGACGCCGTCAACAACCTCGCCAACCTGTACCTGGACGCAGGCCAGGCCCTGCGTGCACTGGACGTGCTGACGAAGGCCGAGGGCCGCGGCGTCAAGGTGAACCCGGCCCTGAAGCAGGCGGTAGTGGACGCTGTCGGGGACTGAGTCGCCAGAAAGAGCGAAGGGCCGCCGAAGCGGCCCTTCGAAAAGATGGCGTTGGTAGCGGGGGCAGGATTTGAACCTGCGACCTTTGGGTTATGAGCCCAACGAGCTACCTGGCTGCTCTACCCCGCGACAGATGACTCCGTAAATCTATCCGCCGACGGCTCCGCTGTCAACCTCCGGCGGCGTGTCGTCCGGCAGGGCGTAGAGCCCGCCCTCGTCGTAGACCAGCTTCCAGGCGGGCAGCAACTCGAGCTTGCCCGACACCACCAGCGACGCGAGCGGCCCGCGCACGTAGCGGTCGACCGCCGCCTGGGCGTCGCGGACGCCGCGCTCCGGGCTCCAGGACTGGCCGCACAGGAAGTCGAACGCGGCCGGCTCCAGCCGCAACACCGTCTCGTAGCGGACCCGCAGCTCCAGGGCCACGGCGTCGATCAGGCGGCGCACGACCCGGGCCGCGTCCTCGCGGGTCAGCGGCGCGAAGGTCACCCACTCGTCGACCAGCGGGGCCAGCCCCTCGGGCAGCAGCCGGCGCGCCTCGTCGCCGAGATCCGAGGTCAGAACGACGACCGCGTGCCGGGCATCCGCCCCGCCGAGGCGCCCCTCCGCGAGCAGCGGCCGGCACGCCTCGAGCGCGGACACGTGCGCATGCTCGACGCCGTCGAGCAGCACCAGCGACCACGGGTTGCGGCGCAGCCCCGCCACCAGCTCGCCCTCGGGCGCGACCAGCCTCCCGGCCGCCGACTCGTCCGCGCAGGCGGCCAGATCGACTCGCACGAGGCGCTCCTCGCCGAACGCGAACTGGGCGAGCAGCTTCGCCATCTCGGTCTTGCCCGTGCCGGCGGTGCCGTGGAAGAACAGCGCGGCCAGCGGACCGTCCTCGCGACGCTCGCCCGCGAAGCCGAGGCGGACCCGGCGCGCGACCTGTTCGATCGCTGCCTGCTGGCCCACGATCTGGCTGCCGAGGAAGGACTCCAGCTCCTGCAGTCGCGCGTGGTCGCCGTTGCCGAGCGCCAGCAGCACGCGATCGACGCTCAGCCCGCGCTTGCCGGCGACCACCTCCGCGACCTGCCGCGCGGTGACGCGCACGAGCGACTCCGCCGGGGCAGCCGCGCGGGCGTGGGCCGAGGCGGTGTCGGCGACGTCGACGGCCTTGCCGGGCCAGCGGCGCTCCGGGTCGAAGCGGGCGGTGAGGTCCGCCGCCGCCGCCAGGGCCGCCTCGTCGAGCTCTGCCGCGTGCCGCTCCTTCCACCGCGCCCGCCAGCTGCGGAGGACGGCGAGCGTCTCCTCGCGCGAGGGCTCGCCCACGGTGACGGCTTCGAAGCGCCGCGCCAGGGCCGCGTCGCCCGCCCAGTGAGCGGCGTGCTCCTCGGGCGTCACCGCCACGACGCAGGGGCCGGCGCCGCGGGCGAGCAGCGGCTCGAGACGGGACGCCCCGGCGCGGGGGCTCGCGAAATGAAGAATGACCTCCGGGTGGGCCAGGCCCTCGGCCAGGATCGCGGCCAGCCGCTCCTCGACTTCGCCCGGGCGGTCGGTGCCCGCGGCCACCGACGAGAGCGACACCTCCACGAGGCGGCGCCCCTCGAGCGCGGGCAGCCGCCCGGCCACGGCCGCCTGGGCCACGCCCTCGACGATCGCGTTGCGGCCGACTCCTGGATCGCCGACCAGCAGCGGCCACGGCCCGTCCTCGCGGGCCAGCGCGCGGGCGACGGCCTCGGACTCGGCGACGCGGCCGAAGATCGGCGGCAGTTCGCCGCCGCGAGCGAGGGCCGTGAGGTCGCGCCCGAAGCGGTCGAGCAGCGGCGTGCCCGCCACCGGGGCCGGCACGATCGGCGCGGCGGGCGCGGCGAACAGCGTGGCCGCGCCCTCGAGCGCGCCCTTCTGCAGCGCGGGGACCTGGGCGCCGAGGTCGACGAAGAGCTTGAAGGTCAGCGGGTCGGCCCCCTCGGCCATCGCCGCGACCAGGTGCAGCCCGGACAGCCGCGGCGCCTCGGCGGCCAGCGCCTCGGCCGCCTGGAACACGGCCTTCGTGACCAGGCTGCGGCTCATCGCCCCGCTGGGCTGGCGCGCCAGGCCGCCGCGGCCGACGCGGTCGCGGGCGAGGCGCCGGGCCTTCGTGGCATCGAGCGCGCCGGCCCTGAGGATCCCGCGCAGCAGCGCCTCCTCGCGGGCCACCTCGGCCAGCGTCGGGGCGTCGAGCCCGAGTTCGGCCGGCTGCAGTTGCACGACCTTCTCGAGGCTCAGCAGCCCCATCAGCAGGTGGGCGGGCTCGATCTTCTCGTGGTGCGAGGCCGCAGCTTCGCCGGCCGCGATGCGCCAGGCGAGTTCCGCCCCCGGGGTCAGCTTCATCGATAGAGGCTCCGAGTTCTCCTGCCGAAGCTTGCCACGTCGCGGGCTGGCTGCAAGTCGCGCAGGTTCATCGGCGCTCCGGCGGGGGCGGCGGCACGACGGGCTCGAAGGCGGTCGTCTCTGCCGAGAGCAGCGCTGGATCGAGCCCGGGCGCGGGCCTGCGCGGCGGCAGCGTGACCTGGCACTCGCCCTCCTCGATCCCGACGCGGAAGCTCGCCGCGCCGAACGCGACGTGGTCTCCGTCGAAGAGGCGCGCGCGCGCCACCAGCGCGCCGTTGACGCGGGTGCCGTTGGCCGAGCCCAGATCCTCGACGGTCACGGCGTCGAAGCCGAGGAGGATGCGGGCGTGTTGCTTCGAGGCCGTCGGGTCGGCCAGCACGACGGCCGCGTCGGCAGCCCGGCCGCACGCGTTCTCGCCGGGCGCCAGTGGCACGCGGGCCCCCGCCGGCTCGGGCCGCAGCCACGCCGCGCGCACGCCCTGCCGCCGTGCCGCGGCCCCTTCGTGCGCGAGCAGCACGACTCGCGCGTCGCCGAGGGAGAGGACGTCGAGGTGCGCGACGGGACTCGAAGCGACGACGCGGCCGTTGACCCGCAGGCCGCCGCCGAGGTCGGTGGCGACCACGCGGTCGCCCTCGCGGTCGAGGCGGAGGTGCCGGGCGGCCAGCCCCGGCAGGGCCCACTCCAGGTCGGCGCCGGGGCCGGCCCCGACGACGCACGCCTCGACCTCGGGAACCTCGACGCGCTCGACGCACCCGCGCGCGCCGAGACCCACCAGTTCGAGGCGAGCGGCGGTCACGGCAGACCCTGCGGGTGGAAGCGGTGACAGGCCGCGCAGGCGCGCGGCGCGTCGCCGCCGCGGTGGCAGTCGAGGCAGGCCGCGGAGTCGGGACGATCGAGCGGCAGCGACTGCGCGGCAGCGACTCCCCGGTGACAGTGGCCGCAGGGCTGGGCGTGACGGGCATGTTCGAAACGTGCGCCGAAGGCGCGGCCGGCGCCCGCGGGGGCGAGTAGCCCGTGCGCTGCGCCCGGGTGGCAGAGCAGGCACGGCGCGGCGAGCGCGCGCGCCGTCGACTCGGCCCGGCGCGCCACCGCCCGCTCCAGGTTCAGGATCAGCCACGGGTCGCGGTGCGCCACCTCGGCGTGGAGCCGGTCGCCGTCGACCTCGACGTGCGTCGCGGCCGCCCGCTCGATTCCGGCGGCCTCCAGTTCCTGCGGCAGCGCCACCTCGCGGCGCGGCACGGTCACGAGCCCGAGCGGACCGTCGGGCGCGTGGCACCCGGCGCAGGCCGCGAAGCCGGGCCGGGCGAGCCGTTCGCGCCCGCCGTGGCAGGCGGAGCAGGCCGCCTCGCCGTGCCGGCCCTCGCGAGAGAGTTCCTCGAGGTGGCGCGCGTGGCCGAAGCGCAGTCCGCGTTCACGCGGCGCCTGCAGTCGCGGCAGCGGCGGCGGGTGCCCGTCGAGCGATGCGAAGTGGCACCCCGCGCAGCGCTGGTCCGGCACGGCGGCGGCCGACGTGCCCCGGTGCTCGCGGTGGCAGACGGCGCAGCCGTCCGGCGCGTCCGGCGCGTGCGCCCGGGCCGAGAAGCGCTGGCCTTCTCCCGCCGCGTGGCACCGCGCGCACCCGGCGTCCGGCGCGGCTCCGTCGTGGCAGTCGCCGCAGCGCGGCGCCGCGGTGGCATGGGCCGCGGCGAGCCCGCCGGGGCTGAGCGCGCTGGGCCCGCCGACGCCGTGGAGCGCCAGCGCGAGCGCCGCGACAACCGTGGCCGGGACGGCCACCCGCAGGAGTCCGCGCCACGCCGAAGGCGCTGGCAGCGGGCGCCGCGAACGCGAGCCGCTGCCCCAGGTCGGCCCGCGCGACATCAGTAGAACCAGAAGCTGGCGCCGTGCACCGCCGCCAGCCCGATCAGGGCCCCGCCCAGGACCGCGTGCAGCGCCCGGGCCGCAGCCAGCGCGCCCTCGAGCCCGCGCTGGGCGTCGAGTTCCAGCTTCTCCTGCACCAGCAGCCGCAGGTCCTCGAGCGCCTCGCGCGACGCATCGTCGGCAGGGACCGCAGCGAGCGGGGCCAGCAGCGCCGCCGCGTCTTCGAACCGCGGTGGGCGCAGGCGCCAGCCCGGGCGCTGCAGGCGCGGAGCGAGGTGCGCCTCGAATGCAGCCCGCGCGGGCGGCGCCAGCGGCAACTCGCGGGCGGCCGCCGCCAGCTCGCGGACGCGGTCGCTCACCCGCGCCGCGGGCTCGCTCGCGCGCAACCGCTCGCTCAGCAACCGCGGCACCCGCTTGACGAGCACCTCGACGAGCCCGACCGAGAGGAAACAGGCGACGAGCAGGCCGAGCAGCAGCAGCCCGGCTCCGCCGCGCGGGGGGCGCACGTGCAGCAGGGCCAGCAGGAACGCGAGGGCGCCGACCGCGCGGTGAGCGCGCAGCCAGGCCGCGGCGCGGAAGCGCGGTCGCCAGCGCTCGGGCAGCCGCACGAGCAGGCGGTGGAGCGGAAACGCCGCCGAGGCGACGAAGGCCACGAGCGCGGCGACGCCCAGCCACAGCGTCGCGGACCGCGGCATCACAGCGCGCGCCCGAAGGCGCGGGCCGCTGCGGCGCGGTCCCGCGCGGAGAGCCGCAACGCGGACTCGTGGGGGCACGCCTGCACGCAGGCCGGTCCCTCGCGGCGGCCCGCGCAGAGATCGCACTTGACGGCCCGCTCCTGCGGTGCGCCGTCGCCCCGCGTCCCGGTCTCCACCATCAGCACGTTGCCCCACGGGCAGCCGCTCGCGCAGTTGCCGCAGCCGATGCAGGTGCTCTCGGCGATCGTCACCTCGAGCGCGCCCCACTCGCGGGTGATGGCGCCGGTCGGGCAGTCCAGCATGCAGACGGGGTCGGTGCACTGATGGCAGGCCGTCGGCACCAGCCAGCGCCCGAGCCGCTGCCCCTGGCGCACGAAGCGCGGCACGCCGTCGTGGGCGTCGGCGCAGGCGGTCACGCAGGCGTCGCAGCGGGTGCAGGTCGCGAGGTCGATCAGCAGCGCGCTTTCGCCATGGACGAGGCCGGCGGCGCGCAGCGCCTCCATCGCCTGGGCGACGCCGGGGTCGGCGAGCGCCTCGCCGCGCTGCTCCAGCCGGACGACCCCGGACTCCCACAGCCGGCGCTCGACCGCGGGGTCGAGCGCGACCGCGTCGAGCACGTCGGCACGGGACAGCCGCACCAGTTCCACGTGATCGAGCGCGACGAGGTCGAAGGGCCACGGCGAGCCGAGCAGCAGCCCGGCCTCGCCCGCCAGGTCGCCCGAGCGCAGGTAGGTGACGACTCGCGGGCCGTCGGGGGCCTGGGCCTGGACCTGGACGAGGCCGCCGCGCACGAGCAGCAGCTCGCGGGCCGGGTCGCCCTCGGAGGCGATCCGCTCCCCCGGCTCGAACGCGCGCAGCTCGGCGCGCGCGGCCAGCGCCTCGACGCGCTCGTCGGGGAGACCCGCGAACAGCGCCACGCCGCGCAGGTGGCGGCCGAGCGCGCGCTCGCGATACCGCTGGTCGACGAAGGCCCGGAAGCCGGGGGCCGCCGCCAGCAGGAGTCGCAGCACGGGCAGCTTCAGCAGCAGCAGGCGGGTCTCGACGCGGGCCCGCACGGAGGCCGAGACCGGATAACGCGAGAGCGCGGCGAGTTCGCCGAACACCTCGCCCGCCGCCAGCACCCGGCGCGTGGCCGGCTCCGTGGCCGGCGCCGCCCGGCCGACCCACGTGGCGCCGCCGTCGCCGCGCGGCGGCGCGGCCTGCGCGTGGCGCACGACCACGGGCCGGGCGCGGTCGGCGTAGCCGCCGAGTGCGACTTCGACCTCGCCGCCGAGGATGTAGAACGCCGTGTCGGAGTACTCCCCCTCGCGCAGGATCTCCTCGCCGGCCGGGAAGCGGGCGGTGCGCAGCTTCGGCAGCACCTTGTCGAGCAGCCGCTCGCGCGCCCGCTCGGGCACCGAGTCGAACAGCGGGAGGGCGCGCAGTTCCTCGAGGCGGGCCGGGACCTGCAGGTGGAGCCGCCGCTCGTGGCGGCGGCGCAGCGCGTCGCGGTCCGGCGCGGGGGCCTCGGCGGTCATGGGGATCGTGGGGAGATTACGGCCACGCGGCCCTTCGCGGTTTCCCGCGCGTGGACCGCCTGCTTACAGCGCGACGAGGTCGGATGCCGAGAGCCCGCGCGCCGCGAGCACTCGCTCGAGCACGGCTGCGACCACCGAGTTCGGCGTCGAGGCCCCGGCCGTCAGGCCGATCCGCTGCGGCCCGGGCGGCAGCCAGCCCGGCGCCGAGACGATGCGGCCGTCGGCGATGGCGCGATGCGAGATCGTCGCCGGCTCGAGGCAGGCGGCCTGGTCGATGTGGTAGGTCGGCACCTTCTCCGCGCACATGCGGGCCAGCGCCTGCGTGTTGCTCGAGTTGTAGCCGCCGATCACGACCATCAGGTCGACCGCGCGCTCGGCGAGGAGCTGCACCACCGCGTCCTGGCGGTCCTGGGTCGCGCTGCAGATGGTGTCGAACGCGCGGAAGCGTTCGGCCAGCGCGGCTTCGCCGTGGCGGCCGCGCATCGCCGCGCGCAGCCGCTCCTGCACCGCGAGGCTCTCGCTCATCAGCATCGTCGTCTGGTTGGCGAGGCCGATCCGCTGCAGGTCGCGCTCGGGGTCGAAGCCCGGCGACGCCGCGTGGCCCAGCTTCGCCATCAGGTCCGCGGCCGGCAACTCGCCGCGGATGAACGCGCAGACGAGGTCGGTCTCCGGCAGGTCGCGCACGCACAGGTAGTGGCCGCCCGCGAACTCGAGCGCCTGCGACGCGGTCGCCCGCGTCTCCTCGTGGTAGTGCTTGCCGTGGATCACCACCGTGAACCCGTCCTGGGCGTAACGCTTCACGTTCTTCCAGACATTCAGCACGGAGCCGCAGGTGGTGTCGACCAGGATGCAGCCCTTCTCGCGCAGGTGCGACAGCTCGCCCTGGGTCACGCCGAAGGCGGGCAGCAGCACGACGTCCTCCGGGGTGACCTCCGCGTAGCGCTCGGCCGGGCTCGGCGCCGGGTCGAGCTGGACGTAGCCCATGGCGGCCAGCCGGGCGTTCACGTCGGGGTTGTGGATGATCTCGCCGGAGAGGAACAGCCGCTTGCCGGGGAACTTGTGGCGGGTCTCGTAGGCGTACTCGACGGCGCGGTCGACACCGTAGCAGAAGCCGAACTCGCGGGCCAGGCGCAGGCTCAGCTCCCCCGCCCGGGCGGCGTAGCCGAGCTCGCGCAGGCGGTCGACCACCCCGCTCCCGTACTCCGCCTCGAGCACGGGGGCGACCTGGGCCTTAAGGCCCAGCCCCTTCTGGAAGTAGGTCTGGCTCACGAGGACTAGAATAACGTGGGGAGCCTGCTACACTTCAAGGCTTTCGCAGATGCAGTTCCAGAACCTCGCCATCGAATCCCTGGCCTACGAGCTGCCCCCGGTCTCCGTGTCGTCGCGCGAGATCGAGGAGCGGCTGCGCCACGTCATGGGCAACCTCAAGGTGCCGACCCGCACCCTCGAGCTGCTGACGGGCATCGTCGAGCGCCGCTTCTGGAACGAGGGCACGCAGGTCCACGAGGCCGCGGCGCGGGTCGCCAAGCGGGCGATCGCCGCAGCGGGCATCGCCGCCGACGCTGTCGGCGTGCTGATCAACACCTCGGTCTGCAAGGACTACCTGGAGCCGTCGATGGCCAGCCTGGTCCACGGCGATGTCGGCCTCTCCGAGCGCTGCCTCAACTTCGACGTCTCCAACGCCTGCCTCGGCTTCCTCAACGGGATCGAGGTCGCGGGCCGGATGATCGAGTCGGGCCTCGCCGACTACGCGCTGCTGGTCGACGGCGAGAGCTCGCGCCAGGTGGTCGAGTCGACGATCGACCGGCTGTCGGCGCCGGGCGCCACCGCCAAGGACTTCTGGGACAACTTCGCGACGCTGACGCTGGGCTCTGCCGCAGTGGCGATGGTGTTGTGCCGGGCCGACCGCTCGCGCACCACCCACCGCGTCAACGGCAGCGTGACGCTGGCCGACACCTCCCAGAGCCGGCTCTGCACGGGCACGGCCGAGCGCATGGTGACGGACTCGACGCGGCTGCTGAAGGCCGGCGTCAACCTCGCGCAGAAGACCTGGCAGCTCGCCGCGGAGCAGCTCGTGTCCTGGTCGCCGGCCGGCATCCGCCGCTTCGTCTGCCACCAGGTCGGCGAGTCCCACATGCGGGCGCTGTGCGACGCGCTGCGCATCGACTTCAACAAGTGTTTCCTGAGCTACCCGACCCACGGCAACGTGGGGCCGGCCGCGGTGCCGCTGACGCTGGCGCTGGCGGCCGAGGCGGGCGAGCTGAAGTCCGGCGACCACGTCGCGCTGATGGGGATCGGCTCCGGCCTCAACGTCACCATGATGAGCGTGACCTGGTGAGCTGGTGAGCTGGCGCTCACTCTACCCCTTCCCCTCCCACACCTTCGAAACCCCCGCCGGCCGGATCGCCTACCTCGACGAGGGTCCGCGCGAGGCGCCGGTCCTGCTGTGCGTGCACGGCAACCCGACCTGGTCGTTCCTGTGGCGGGACGTGGTCGCCGCGTTCCGCGGCACCCACCGTGTCGTCGCCCCCGACCACCTCGGCTGCGGCCTGTCCGACAAGCCGCAGGGCTGGAGCTACCGGCTCGCCGACCACGTCGACAACCTGGCGCGGCTGGTCGCCCACCTCGACCTCCGACGCATCACGCTTCTGGTCCACGACTGGGGCGGGCCGATCGGGCTCGGCGCCGCGCTGCGCGAGCCCGACCGCGTCGAGCGTCTGGTCGTCACCAACACCGGCGCCTTCCCGGCCCCCGCCATCCCGCTGCGGATCGCCGTCTGCCGGCTGCCGCTGCTGGGCCCGCTGGCGGTGCGCGGCTTCAACGCCTTCTCCCGCGCGGCGACGTTCATGACCACCGTGCACGGCCTCCCGGGCGTGGTCGCCGAGGGCTACCTCTACCCCTACCGCTCGTGGGCGGACCGGGTCGCGGTCCAGCGCTTCGTCGAGGACATCCCGCTCGACGCCGGCCATCCCTCGTGGCCGACGCTGCTCGAGATCGAGCGCGGCCTGCCGCGCCTCGCCGACCGCCCCGGCCTGATCCTGTGGGGCGAGCAGGACTGGTGCTTCACGCCGTGGTTCCGCCGCGAGTTCGAGCGCCGGCTGCCGAAGCTGCGCTCGGTCCCGTTCGCCGACGCGGGCCACCTGGTCCTCGAGGACGCCCGCGGGCGGGCCCTCGAGCGGCTGCGCGAGGCGCTCGCCACCCCGGCGTGAGCACGCCCGAGCCCAACGTCGCCCGCCACCTGCGCGCGGCGGCGGCGCGCCTCCCGAGCGCCTGCGCGATCGCGCAGCAGACCCGGAACGGCTGGCGCGAGGTCTCGTTCGCGGAGCTCGAGGCCCGCAGCGACGCGGTCGCGCGCGGCCTGCTCGCCGCCGGGCTGCGCCCCGGCGAGCTGGCGCTGGTGATGGTCCGCGCGGGGATCGAGCTGATCACGCTCACCTACGCGCTCTTCAAGGCGGGTGTCGTGCCGGTGCTGATCGACCCCGGCATGGGCCTGCGCGGCTTCCTGCGCTGCGTGGAGCGCACGCGGCCGACCGCCCTCGTCGGCATCCCGCTCGCCCACGCCGTGAGCCTGGTGGCGCCCGGCGCCTTCGGCTCGGTGCGCACGCGGGTCACGGTCGGCCGCCGCCTCTTCTGGGGCGGGCCGACGCTCGCCGACCTGGAGCGCCTGGGCGCCGCCGGCGCGCCGCCGCTGCACGCGCCCGCCGCCGGCTCGTCCGCCGCAATCCTCTTCACCTCGGGCAGCACCGGCCCCGCCAAGGGCGTCGTCTACACCCACGCCCACTTCGACGCCCAGGTGCGGCTGCTGGGCGCGACCTACGGCTTCCGCGAGGGCGACGTCGACCTCGCCGCCTTCCCGCTGTTCTCGCTGTTCGACAACGCCTTCGGGATGACCAGCGTGATCCCCGACCTCGACCCGTCGCGGCCGGGAAGCTGCGACCCGGCGCGGGTCGCGGCCGCGATCCGCGAGCGCGGCTGCACGCTGGCCTTCGGGTCGCCCGCGATCTGGCGGCGGGTCGCGCCGTGGTGCGCGCGGAACGGGGTGAAGCTGCCGACGCTGAAGCGGGTGCTGATCGCCGGCGCCTCCGTGCCGCCGGCGCTGATCGAGTCGCTGCGCGCGGTGATCGCGGACGGGGGCGACGTCGAGACCCCCTACGGCGCGACCGAGTCGCTGCCCGTCGCCAACGTGCGCGGCGCCGAGATCCTCGGCGAGACGGCGGCCCTGACCCGTGCGGGCGCAGGCACCTGCGTCGGCCGCGTCGTCGACGGCATGCAGGCGCGGGTCATCCGCATCGACGACGCCCCGATCGCGGCCTGGGACGAGTCGCTGGTGTTGCCGCCGGGCCAGGTGGGAGAGATCGCGGTCAAGGGACCGGTCGTGACCCGCGCGTACCACCAGCTTCCGGAGCCCACGGCCGCCGCCAAGATCCCCGACGGCGACGCGGTCTGGCACCGCATGGGCGACCTCGGCTACTTCGACGAGCGGGGCCGCCTCTGGTTCTCCGGCCGCAAGTCCGAGCGGGTGGAGACCGCGGACGGAACGTGGTTCACGGATCGGGTCGAGGGGCTGGCCGCCGCGGACCCGCGGGTCGGGCGCTGCGCTCTCGTCGGCCTCGGCCCGCGCGGGGCGCAGCGGCCGGTGCTGGTCGTCGAAGGCCGCCGCGACGAGGCGCTGGCCGCCGACCTGCGCGCGCGCACGGGCGTCGCGGCGGTGCTGTTCCGCGACGCGCTGCCGGTCGACGTGCGCCACAACGCCAAGATCCACCGCCTGCAGCTCGCGGCGTGGGCGGAGGGGCGCGCGTGAAGGTGCTGGTCACCGGCGGCGGCGGCTTCCTCGGGCGCGCCGTCGTCGAGCGCCTGGTGGCGCTCGGCCACGAGGTGACGAGCGCGGCCCGCGGCGACTACCCGGAGCTGCGGGCGCTGGGCGTGCGCACCGTGCGCCTCGACCTCGGCGACGCGGCGGCGGTCGCGGCCGCGGTCGCCGGGATGGACGCGGTGGTCCACACGGCGGCGAAGGCGGGCGTGTGGGGCCCGCGCACCGAGTACGAGCGGGCCAACGTCGACGGCACCCGCCACGTCGTCGAGGCCTGCCGCGCGGCGGGCGTCGCGCGACTCGTGCACACCTCCTCGCCGAGCGTCGTGTTCGACGGCCGCGACCACGAGAACGCGGGCAACGACCTGCCCTACCCCGCGCGCCACGAGGCGATCTACCCGGAGACCAAGGCGCGGGCCGAGCGCCTGGTGCTGGGCGCCAACGGCCCGCAGCTCGCGACCGTCTCGCTGCGGCCGCACCTGATCTGGGGCCCGCGCGACCCGCACCTGCTGCCGCGGCTGTTCGACCGCGCCCGCCGCGGCCTGCTGCGGGTCGTCGGCAGCGGCCGCAACCGGGTGTCGATCACCTACGTCGACAACGCGGCCGAGGCCCACGTGGCTGCGCTCCTCGCGCTGCGCCCCGGGGCGCCGTGGGCGGGCCGCGCCTACTTCGTGAACGACGCGGAGCCGGTCGTGCTGTGGCAGTGGCTGAACGGGCTGCTCACCCGCCTGGGCCTGCCGCAGGCGAAGAGCCGTGTGCCGCTGGGCGTGGCGCGCGCGGCGGGCGCCGCGCTGGAGACGGCGTGGCGCGCGCTCCGCCTGGCGGGCGAGCCCCCGATGACCCGCTTCGTCGCCGCCCAGCTCGCAGCCAGCCACTGGTACGACCTCGCCCCGGCCCGCGCGGCCTTCGGCTACGCGCCACCCGTGGACGCCGAGGAGGCGCTGCGCCGCACCGTCGAGTGGTGGGCCCCGCGCCTCGAGTCGAAGCCCCGGCGCTGACTTCGACGGCGCCGCACCCGGCGCCGGGAACTCGGGCACGAGCGGGCGTGGGGCTGGTATCGTCGGCTACCCGGAGACACCCCCATGAACGAGACGGAGTTCCTGCGTCACGCCGTGGCGACCGTCGCCTACCGCGGCAGCAAGGCCGTGCGCGACGCGTCCCCCGCGTTCGCCGCGTTCGAAGCCGGTCCGGGCACGCGCGTGCCGGTCGCGATCCTCGCCCACGTCTGCGACCTCTACGACTGGGCGCTGTCGATGGCCGACGGCCGCGAGGCATGGCACGACTCGACGCCGCTCGCCTGGGACGACGAGGTCCGCCGCTTCTTCGCGACCCTCGCGGCCTTCGACGCCCGGCTCGCATCCGGCGCGCCGCTCTCGGTCGCGGCGCAGAAGTTGTTCCAGGGCCCGATCGCGGACTCGCTCACCCACGTCGGCCAACTGACCATGCTGAGGCGCATGGCGGGGGCCGCCATCCGCGGCGAAAACTACGCGCGGGCCGAAATCGTCGCCGGACGCGTGGGCGCCGACCAGGCCACTCCGAGACGGGAGTTCGATTGACCCGGCCGGTGCACCCGGTCGAGCGCGCGACGCTGGTCGCGCTCGCCGCGTTCACGCTCGTCAAGCTGCTGCTGCCGCTCGTCAGCGCACCACCCTTCGGCTACTTCCGCGACGAGCTCTACTTCATCGTCTGCGGTCTGCGACCCGACTGGGGCTACGTCGACCACCCGCCGCTGGCCCCGCTGCTGGCCGCGGCGGGCTGGAGGCTGTTCGGCGAGACGCTCTACGGCGTCCGCTTCTTCCCGGCGCTGTCCGGCGCCGTCACCGTGGCGCTGACCGTGCTGCTCGCCCGCCGCCTGGGAGCGGGCCCCTTCGGCCAGGCCCTGGCGGGCCTCGCGCTGCTGCTCGCGCCGTTCTACCTGGTGGTCGGCGCCAAGCTCTCGACCGACAGCTTCGAGATCCTGTTCTGGACGCTGCTCGCCTGGGCCACGCTGCGGCTCGTCCAGGAGGGCGACCCGCGCCTGTGGCTGCTGTTCGGCGCGGCGGCCGGGCTGGGTCTGGAGGCCAAGCACTCGGTCGTCTTCTTCGCCTTCGCGCTGGTGGCGGGCCTCTTCGCCGTGCGCCGCTGGGAGCTGCTGACCAGCCGCTGGGTGCTGGCCGGGGCCGGCCTCGGGCTGCTGCTGTTCCTGCCCAACCTCGTCTGGCAGTGGCAGCACGGCTGGCCGACGCTCGAGCTGCTGAACAACATCCGGGTCGGCAACAAGAACGTCGTGCTCGGCCCGCTCGCGTACCTCGGCGAGCAGGTGTTCCTGCTCGGGCCGCTCAACCTCCCGCTGTGGCTGGCGGGGCTTCTGTGGTTGCTGCGAGCGCGCGACGATCGCAACCTGCGCGTCTTCGGCGTGGCCTGGCTGGTCACCTTCGCGCTGATCGTGTCCCTGAAGGGCAAGGCCTACTACCTCGGGCCGGCCTATCCGATCCTGTTCGCGGCGGGGGCCGTGGCCTTCGAGCGCTTCACGACGACGGGCCTCCGGCGCGGGTTGCGCGCGCTCTGGATCGGGCTCTCGCTCGCCTTCACCGCCCTGATCCTGCCGATGGGCTTCCCGCTGCTGTCCCCGGAGCGCACGGCCGCGCACCTCGCCTGGATCGGCATCGCGCCCAGGGCGACGGAACACAGCCACGACGCGGTCCTGCCGCAGAACCTCGCGGATCGCCTCGGCTGGGAAGAGATGGTGGCGGGTCTCGCCCGAGCCCATCGCTCGCTCCCGGCGACGGAGCGCGCGAAGGCCGGGATCGTCGTGCAGAACTTCGGCCAGGCCGGCGCAGTCGACATCCTGGGGCGCCCGCACGGTCTTCCGCCCGCCCTGAGCGGCCACCAGAACTACTTCCTGTGGGGCCCTCGCGGCTTCACGGGCGAGGTGCTCCTCGTGCTCGACGACGCGCCCGGAGCCCTGCCGGACCTGTGCGCGAGCGTGGAAGACCTGGGGCCCGCCGGCTCCCATCCTCACGCCCTGCCCGGCGAGCGCCGCAATCGGATCTACGTGTGCCGGGGGCTGCGCCAGCCGCTCGCCGAGCTCTGGCCGCGCATCAAGGTGTGGATGTGATTCTGGGGGTTTGACCGGCGCCGGCCGCAGGAGGATCCTCCGCCTGCCTGCGCACCGCGCCCCGCGCGGGGTGTCGCAGTTCCCGCGGCCAGGAGGTACTTCGATGAATCGCTCCACGCTCGCCACCCTCGGGATCGCCGCGACCCTCCTCGCCGCCGCGGCGTCCGCCGCCGCGCCGACCGACGAGGCGCGCTTCATGGCGCGGCCGGACGTCCACGGCGACCGCATCGTCTTCGCCTGGGACGGCGACCTGTGGACGACCACGGTCGAGGGCGCGGCGCCCGTGCGCCTGACCAGCCACCCCGCCGCCGAGACGGCGCCGCGTTTCTCGCCGGACGGCCAGTGGATCGCCTTCGTCGGCGCCTACGAGGGCAGCGACGACGTGTACGTGATCCCGTCCACGGGCGGCTTGCCGAAGCGGCTGGGCTACCTGCCCGGCGGCGGCACGCCGGCCTGCTGGACGCCCGACTCGCGCCACGTGGTCTTCACCAGCCGCTGGGGCGTCGCCCCGGTGGCCCGCGATCAGCGCCTGTACCGCGTCGCGCTCGACGGCTCGCTGCCCGAGCCGCTGCCGGTCGACCGCGGCGTCGCCTGCAGCTACTCCGCGGACGGCCAGCGCCTCGCCTACGTCCGCAAGGGCAACCCGGACTACTACTGGAAGCGCTACAAGGGCGGCCAGTACACCGACATCTGGACGTACGACTTCGCGAGCGCCGCGTTCGCGCCGCTGACCGACTACGTCGGCCGCAACACGTACCCGATGTGGGTCGGCGAAGAGCTCTACTTCGCCTCCGACCGCGGGCCCGGCGGCATCACCAACCTGTTCCGGATGGACCCGAAGACGAAGGCCGTCGAACAGGTCACCCGCTTCACCGACGTCGACGTGCTGAGCCCGGCTTCCGATCGCAAGCGGATCGTCTTCACCCAGGACGGCTACCTGCACGTGATGGAGCCCGGCGCGGCCCCGCGCAAGGTGAGCGTGCGCATTCCCTCTGACGACTGGCGGCTGCGGGACCGCTGGATCAACCCGGCCGAGTACACGCAGTCGGTCGACGCCGCGAACGACGGCAAGGCGCTCGTGATCTCGGCTCGCGGCGACGTGTTCCGGCTGGGGCTGGAAGGCGAGAAGGACGTGCGCGCGCGCAACCTGACCGGCACCCCGGGCGTGCGCGAGGCCCACCCGCGCGTGTCCCCGGACGGCAAGAGCGTCGCGTACTTCTCGGACGAGACCGGCGAGTACCAGCTCTACAAGCGCGAGATCGCCACCGGCGCAGTGACGCGGCTGACCGACGACCTGAAGCGCACGGCCTACAGGCCGATCTGGTCGCCCGACGGCAGGAAGCTGGCGTTCGGCAACCGCGACTTCGCGATCTTCGTGCTCGACGTCGCCACCCGGAAGCTCACCAAGATCGACGAGTCGCGCTTCCTCGACAACGACCAGTTCACCTGGGAGCAGGCCGACTACGCGTGGTCGCCCGACGGCCGCTGGCTCGCCTACTCGCTGACCCGCGAGAACCGCAACAACGCGATCTACCTCTACGACACGGTGAACGCCCAGCGCACCCAGCTCACGGACGACTTCTTCGACAACCTGAACCCGCGCTGGGACGCGGACGGCGGCTATCTCTACTTCCTGTCGAACCGCAACTTCGAGATCGCGATGGACGTGTTCGAGGACAACCACGTCGTCGCCAACCCGACCCGGCTGATGGTCGTGCAGCTCCGCCGGGGCGAGAAACCGCCGTTCGCGAAGCCGGTGACGCCGGAGTTCGCCGCGGCGGACAAGCCTGTCGAGGCGCCGGCGAAGGCGCCCGAGAAGGCCACCGACAAGCCGGCCGCGAAGCCCGACGACGCCCGCTTCCGGGTCGACGTCGAGGGCATCGCGGCGCGCGTCTTCCCGGCCCCGGTCGAGCCGGGGAACTTCTTCCACCTGGTGGCCGGCAAGGGCCATGCGGCGTGGCTGTCGGTGCCGCTGTTCACCGAGGACGAGTACGAGGAGTTCTACCGCGTCGGCGGCCGCACCAAGTGGACGCTGAACGTGTTCTCGATGAAGGACGAGAAGGTGGTCGCGGCCGACGACAAGGTCGCCCAGGCCGAGGTCTCGACCGGTGGCGAACAGGTGGTGATCCGCAAGGACGGCAAGCTGTTCCTCACCCAGCTCGACAAGGTCCACGCCTCGAAGAAGCTCGGACGCGAGGTCGACACATCCGGCCTCACCTACCGCGTCTCGCCGCGGGCGGAGTGGCGGCAGATCTTCGCCGACGCCTGGCGCTGGTACCGCGACTTCTTCTACGACAAGGACATGCACGGCCTCGACTGGAAGGCGCTCGGCGACCGCTACCGCGCCTACGTCGAGCAGATCCGCAACCGCGACCAGCTCAACTGGGTGCTGCTGCAGATGGTCGGCGAGCTGTCCGTCTCGCACACCTACGTCAGCGGCGGCGACATGGGCCCGTCCGTCACCCCGCCCACTCCGGCCGTCTCGACCGCGACCCTCGGCGTCGACCTCGCCGCCGACGCCGCCTCCGGCCTCTACCGCTTCGCCCGCATCTACGGCCCGACGCCGTACTTCAGCCAGGTGCAGACGCCGCTGGCGCGCCCGGACATCGAGATCAAGAAGGGCGACTACCTGATCGCGATCAACGGCCAGAAGCTGCGCGCGCCCGAGAACTACTTCAAGCGGCTCCAGGTCGGCAAGGAGGACCTGGTCGAAGTCACGGTGGCGAGCGCCCCGGCCGGCCCGACCCGCACCTACCGGGTCAAGCCGCTGCGCTCCGAGCGCGAGGCCCGCTACGCGGCGTGGGTCAGCGACAACGTCGACAAGGTGCTGGCGGCCTCCAACGGCGAACTCGGCTACATGCACATCACCGCGATGGGCGGCGGCGGCGTGATGGAGTTCGACAAGTTCTGGCGCGCGTTCAAGTTCAAGAAGGGGCTCGTGATCGACGTCCGCGGCAACGGCGGCGGCTGGACCGAGTACTTCATGATCGACAAGCTCGAGCGCCAGCAGGTCGCGTACAACGTGCTGCAGGGCATGGAGCCCTACCGCTACCCGAACACCGCCTCGCGCGCCCACTTCGTGGTCGTCTCCAACGAGGACAACGGCTCGGACGGCGAGGCGTTCGTCGAGCACTTCAAGGCCCGCAAGCTCGGCACCGTGGTCGGCGTTCCGTCGTGGGGCGGCCTGGTCGGCATCATCAACGGCCAGCCGACGATCGACAACGGAACGGTCCACCAGTCGAACAACGCGTTCTACGGCAAGGACGGGAAGTGGCTGGTCGAGAACCACGGCGCCGACCCGGACGTGCTGATCGACAACGACCCGGCCTCGGTGATGGCAGGCCAGGACGCCCAGCTCGACAAGGCGATCGCGGTGGCGCTGGAGAAGATCAAGACCCAGCCCTGGCAGTTCCCGCCAGTGCCGGCCTACCCGAAGAAGTAGCTACTTCGCCTTCGGCACGCCGAGTTCGGCCAGCTTCTTCGCGATGTCGTCGCCGGCCGTGTTCGGCTTCACGTCCTTGTCGACGTGGAGGATGCGGCCGTCCGCGCCGACGTAGAACGTCCAGCGCTTCGGCAGCCCGACCACCGGCATCAGCACGCCCCAGGCCTTCGCCACCTTCTTGCCGGGGTCGGACAGGATCGGGAAGTCGACCGAGAGCGACTCGGCGAACTCCTTGTTCTTCTTCGGGTCGTCGGTGCTGGCCATGAAGTAGGCGACGTCGAAGGCACGCAGCTTGCTGCCGCTCTCCCGGAGCGACTTGCACTCGCGGGTTCAACCCGAGGTGAACGCCTTCGGGAACCAGGCCAGCACCACCACCTTGCCGCGCAGGGCGGCGAGCGAGTGGGTGCGGCCGTCGGAGCCGGGCAGCGAGAAGTCGGGCGCGACGTCGCCGGGCTTGAGGTCGGCAGCCTTCGCCGAGCAGGCGGCAAGGGCGGCCAGGCCGAACGCCGAGAGCGCGCGCAGGAATGCGGGACGGGGTTTCGGGCTCACCCGGCGATTCTCCCCGGCTGCCCGCCGGCCCACAAGGCGACCGGGGGTAGCATGGGCCGCCTTGTCGGAAAGGCGGGAGCTGCCTGATGGAACCTCTCGATCCGCCCCTCGACTACGCCGCGGTCGGCCTCGTCTCCGGACTGGAGGTGCACCAGCAGCTCCTGACCGAGCGCAAGCTGTTCTGCCACTGCCCCGCCGGCCGCTACACCCGCAGCCACGACGGGACCGTGCTGCGCCACATGCGGCCGACGCTGTCCGAGCTCGGCGTCTACGACGGCACGGCGCTGATGGAGTTCAAGACGAAGAAGCACATCGTCTACCTCCTGAACCGCGCCAACACCTGCACCTACGAGATGGACGACACGCCGCCCTTCCCCGTCAACCCGGCGGCGATCGACGTCGCGATCGAGCAGTGCCTGATGCTCGGCTGCGACATCGTCGACGAGGTCCACATCGCGCGCAAGCAGTACCTCGACGGCTCGATCCCGACCGGCTTCCAGCGCACCGCCATCGTGGGCGTCAACGGGCGGCTGCCGTTCCGCGGCCGCGAGCTCACGATCACCCAGGTCAGCGTCGAGGAGGACTCCTGCCGCGAGGTCTCGGACCGCGGCCACCTGATCGTCTGGCGCACCGACCGCCTCGGCATGCCGCTGATCGAGACCGTGACCGGCCCCGACCTGCGCACGCCGGACGAGGTCGAAGAGGCGATCCTGCTGGTCGGCCGCGTGTGCCGGTCGACGGGACACGTGCGGGTCGGGATCGGAGCCAGCCGCCAGGACGTGAACGTGTCGGTGCGCGGCGGCCGGCGGGTGGAGATCAAGGGCGTGCCACAGGCCGGCTGGGCACCGCGGCTCGTTCACGGCGAGGCGTGGCGGCAGGTGAACCTGCTGCGGCTGCGCGACGAGCTGCACGCGCGGGGCCTGCGGGCGGCGGCCGACGTGCGGGTCGCGGCCACGGACGTCACTGCGCTCGCCGCGACGGGGCCGCTCGCCGCGCTGCGCGTGGAGACGTGGGACGCCTTCGTGCGCGAGCGCCGGCGCCGGCCCGAGTTCGAGGTAGGGCCGGGCCCGTTCACCGTGCTGGCGGTGCGGCTCACGGGTCTGGCCGGCACCCTCGGCTGGCCGACGCAGCCGGGGCGCACGTTCGCCGACGAGCTGCGCGGGCGGGTGCGCGTGATCGCGGGCCTCGACCAGGCGCCGGTGCTGCTCCACTCCGAGGCCTGGCCCGGCGACGCCCGCGGCGAGCTCGCCCGCTTCCGCGCGGCTGCCGGTTGCGCGGAGGCCGACGCGCTGGTCGTGGTCTGGGGGCCGGAGCGCGACGCACACACCGCCGCCGCCGAGATCCGCCTGCGCTACGTCGACGCGCTCGACGGGGTCCCCAACGAGACCCGCCAGCCGTTCCGCGACGGCACGACCGACTTCGAGCGCATCCTGCCGGGCCCCGATCGCATGTACCCCGACACCGACTCGCCGCCCACCCCCGTCACTCGCGAACGGGTCGAGCGGCTGCAGGCGGCCCTGCCCGAGCGCCCCTGGAAACGCGAGGCCCGCTACGCGGCGGCCGGCGTGCCGCACCACGTCGCCCACTACCTCGTGCGGCGCGGCGGCGCGACGCTCGTGGATCGCGTGGTGCGCGAGGGGACGGCCGACCTGCGCCACGCGGCGTTCTTCTTCGGTGAGCGGATCAAGGGCCTGCGCCGCGCAGGCGTCGCGGTCGACGCGGTGCCGGCCGAGGCCTGGGTGGCGCTGTTCCGGGCGTTCGGAGAGCGCCCCGCGCTGCGCGAGGCGTGGGCGACGATCGCGCGCCGGCTGGCGGAGGGCCACGACCCCGCGGCAGCACTCGCGGACTTCACCGAGCCCGCCGACTGGACTGCCCACCTCCCCTCCTGGCTGCAGGAGGCGCGCGAGGAGAGCTACGACGACGATCCCGGCCGCTTCGGCCGGCACGCGACCGGCCGCGTCCTCGACCGCTTGCGCGGGCGGGTGGCGGCGGCACGGATCCACGCGGCGCTGCGCGCGGCGCGGGAGGCGACGGCATGACGGCATCCGACCCGCTCAAGGGCTACAAGGGACGCGCCCGGGCCCGGCTCGAGGCGTTCGGCGTGCGGGTGTGGAGCGACGTGCGCGCCACGAACGACGCGGGCAGCACGTTCGAAGGCGTGATCCTGCCGCGCAGCGAGACGCTCGACGACCGGCACGTGGTGATCAAGCTGAAGACCGGCTACAACGTCGGCCTCCACGTCGAGCGCCTGCGCACGATGGTCGAGCTGGGCTACAAGGAGGCCGTGTACAAGATCCCCGAGCAGGCGTTCCCGTCGCGGCCCGAGCTGCCGCGGGTGACGCTGCTCGGCACGGGCGGCACGATCGCGTCGCGGCTCGACTACCGCACGGGCGCGGTGATCCCGGCCTTCACGCCGGGCGAGCTGTACGGCGCGGTGCCGGAGCTGGCCGACCTCGCCAACCTGACCACGAAGAAGCTGTTCGGCGTGTTCTCCGAGAACATGGCGAAAGATCAGTACGTCGCCCTCGCCGAAGCCGTGGTGCGCGAGATCGAGGAAGGCGTCGACGGCATCGTGATCGGCCACGGCACCGACACCATGGGCCACACGGCCGCGATCCTCTCGTTCATGGTCCAGGACCCGCCGGTGCCGATCGTCATGGTCGGCTCCCAGCGCTCGTCCGACCGCCCGTCGAGCGACGCCGCGCTCAACCTGATCCACGCGGTGCGCGCCGCCGGCAGCGGCCAGATCGCCGAGGTCCAGATCTGCATGTTCGGTCCGACCTCCGACCAGTACGCGCTGCTCCACCGCGGCACCCGCTGCCGCAAGATGCACAGCTCCTACCGCTCGACGTTCCGCACGGTCGGCGACACCCCGCTGGCGATGGTCGGCGACGACTTCACCTGGCTGACCGACGACTACCGCCGCCGCGACCGCTCGCGGCGGCCGCGCCTCGACACCGCCTACGACGATCGCACGACGATCCTCTACTACTACCCCGGAATGAAGCCCGACCTGGTCGACGCCCTGGTCGAACGCGGCTACCGCGGGATCGTGATCGCCGGCACCGGCCTCGGCCACGTCAACAAGCCGCTCTACCCCGCCCTGCAACGGGCGGTGGCGGCGGGCGTGCACGTGGTGATGACCGTGCAGACGCTGTGGGGCTACGCCCAGATGTACGTCTACGACACCGGCCGCGACCTGATGGACCTGGGCGTCGTGCCGCTCGACAACATGCTGCCGGAGACGGCGCTGATGAAGCTGTCGTGGGTGCTCGGCCGCACCGACGACCACGACGAGGTGCTGCGTCGGATGCGCGAGCCCGTCGCCGGCGAGATCACCGAGCGCGAGCCCCACAACGGCTACCTGATCCTGCAGGGCGGGCTGCCGGAGACGGAGGAGTTCGTCTCCAGCCACTGGAAGTAGGCGCCGGTCAGCGCTCCTCGAGGTCCTGCAGCCCGTGCTGCCGCCGGGAGCCGGGCAGCAGCGGCTGGTCCACGAGGTACTCGTCGCGCGGGAACAGGTCGGTGTTGACACCGAACGCCGCAGTGCGCTCGTCGCCGGGGCCCCAGTAAGCCGTGGGCCGCGCGAGGGCCTGGTCGATCAACTCGCGAATCGGGACGTGCGCGGCCCGGTAGTAGGCCTCGGTGAACGGGTGCTGCAGCCGCTCGCGGATCGCAGCGGCGTCGAGCACGATCGGGGTGTCGGAGCCGATCAGCGTCGGCCCCACCCGCAGCACGTGCGGGAAGACCTGCAGGAACGTGTCGCGCACCCGGCGGGTGGGGCTCCAGGTGACGCCGAGGCCGCCTGGGCGCAAGCGGCTGCGCACCAGTTCGAAGTACTCCGTCGAATAGAGGTTGCCGGCGAACGCCGAGTCGGAGCGCAGGGCGTCGGCCTCGATCACGTCGAAGCGCAACGGGGTGCGCATCAGGTAGGCACGGCCATCGCCGTACTCGACCCGGATGCGGCCGTCGGTCAGGACCCGGTGCAGGCCGGGATCGGGCCACTTGCGGAACAGCGCCTGCAGCGCCGGCACCTGGGCGGCGACGATCTCGATGCAGCGCACGCGCGTCGTCTCCGGGCGCCCGGCGATCCCGAACAGCGTGTCGCCCGAGCCGAGACCGATCACCGCCACCGACTCCGGCCGCGGATGGACCAGCACCGGCAGCGCGCCGAGCACGGTGTGGTAGCTGCCGTACGGGAGCTGGCTCTGCCCCAGGCCGTTCGCGAACACGACGGTTCTGCCCGCGGCGGGCTCCTCCTTCAGCAGCGCGAGACCCGAGCCGTCTTCCGCGAAGACGACGCGGTCGGGCGTCGTGCCGTGCAGGCTCGCCCACAGCGCGCCAGCCGACGGGGTGGCGGCCACGGCCAGTGCAACGGCGGCCAGCGCTCCCAGCAGTGGCAGCCGACGCGGGCCCTCCGACAGGCGCACCCGCAGCGACAGGTAGACGACTGCCGTCAGCACCAGCGCCCGCAGCGTCCACGCGGTGCCGAGCAGCGGCAGCAGCAGCAGGCCCGTGAGGGCGGAGCCCAGCGTCGAACCGATGATGTTCGCTCCCTGCAGCCAGCCGACGCGGCGCCCGATGCGGTCGAGATCCGTCTGCACCGCGCGCTGCAGGAACGGGAAGCTGAGCCCCATCAACAGCGTCGGCGGACCGACCAGCGCCACCGGCAGGGCGACGTAGAGGGCCGCGAACTGGGCCGTGAGGTCTCGGTAGTAGGGCGGGATGTCGCCCAGCCGCCACAGGTAGCGCAGCGCGGCCCGCACCGCCTCCGCGATGTCGATCGGGTCGTACTCGGCGAGGTAGGCCGCCAGCGGGCGCAGCCAGGCGAGGTGGGCCAGGCCCCAGACCAGGAAGCCGAGCGAGAGCCCGGCGTAGAGCGGGATCCCCGCCTGCAACATCAGGAACACGTGCGCGGGGCGCTGGCTGCGCGGCGCCAGCCGGCTGCCGATCAGGGCGCCGAGGCCGAGCCCGCCGAGGAAGATCGCGAGCAACGTCGCGAACGTGAACGAGTTGGACTTGAGCAGGATGCCGAGCAGGCGGAACCAGACGATCTCGAGCGAAAGCGCGACGAATCCCGACAGCGCGTAGAGGCCCAGCCAGGTCGCGAACGGCAGGTGGATCGCGACGGGCGGGGCCACGTCCTCCGCCGCCGTCGGCGCCGGCGGCTCGGCCCGCGGGGGCCGCAGCGCGATCGCCAGCGCCACCAGCGCGCAGCCGAAGTTGAGAGCGGCCCCGAAGTGCACGCTGCCGGCGAATCCCAGCGCCCGCACGCCGACCCACACCGTGCCCAGCGCCCCCACCGCGGCGCCCAGCGTGTTCCAGCCGTAGAGGCCGCCGATGCGACGGCCGGCCAGGGCCAGGTGCGGCGTCACCACCCGCGCCAGGAGCGGCAGCGAGAGCCCCATCAGGAACGTGGGCAGCAGCAGCGTCAGGAACAGCAGCGCGGTCATCGCCCAGCCGGGCAGCGCCAGCGGCCCGAGGCGCAGGAACAGCACCCCGTGCAGCAGCGGCACGCTCCACAGCGCGAACAGCGCGACGCCTGCCTCGGCGAGCGCGAACGCCAGCACCCGCCTGCGCTCGGAGAGTCGGTCCGCGAGGTGGCCGCCGGCCAGGCTGCCGAACCCGAGGCCGGCCATGAACGCGGTCACGATCAGCGTCACCGAGTAGACGTCGGCGCCGCTGAAGAACGTCAGCAGCCGCTGCCAGACGATCTGGTAGACGAGCGCGGCGACCCCGCTCGCGAAGAAGACCAGCAGCAGCAGCAGGTAGGTCAGGACGTGGCCCGGCCGTGACGCAGGTTGGAGAGGGGTCCTCGCACGATTGGAGCGGAAGTTTAGCAGGCCGACGCGGGCGTCCGCTCCTGATCGGCAGGCAACGCGCAGCAGGGGCCTGGTGCGATCAGAAGTCCTCGATCTCCCGCCTGAGCGCGTCGCCTGCGATGCGAGCCCACTGTTCTCCGAGTTCCAGGTCCGGCTGAACCCTACCGGTGTGGACGTACTGAGACCTCACGGCATAAAGATCGCGGATCGTCTTTCGCAGGCGCTCCCGATCGTCCGCCGACCGTCCCAGGCGATACGCAATCGCCTCGCTGAGCCGGGCTGTGATGCTGGCATTGTCGGAGCGCTGGAGCAGCAGCCCTTCCAGGCACATCGAGTAGTTGACGATCGCCACGCCAGGATCGGAGGCAACCTGGGCCCTCGCATAGAGGCCGCAGGCCGTCCGTATCTCCTGGGATCGACCGGGGGGGCCTTGCCACAATCGGGTGATCTGGTTCCTGAGACGATCGCCGGGCTGACCTGCGGCGCGAGAAGCACGAGCTTCGTCGAAGGAAGTGCCCATGCACGGGTGGAACTCGACCTTGGATCGTAGATCGAAGATCTCGCCCGGTGGGGCTGGCGGGTCACCGAAGCCGTCGAACTGCAGTTCGCTCCCTAGATGAAACTCGCCCGCTGGGTCGCCGGGCGTACGAAAGGGTCCCGCCAGACCCACGGCCAGGAGGGCCCCGACGACCTCGCGGATGACCCTGCAGCTCTCATCGAGCGCCGTCGTGGAGCTGTAGGCGTGGACTCTGCCTTCCAGCCGTGCCGGGTCAGGCGAATACGCTCCGCTGCTCTCGTCGTAGTCAGTCCTGACCGTCAGCGTCAGGTCTGGCGTTAGCTCGAGACGGTAGGACTCCATCGAGTTGTTCGTGAACTCGACAGCGAAATCGAAGGGAGACTCGGGGGTTTCGAGTCGAGCCGTGATCTCGGCCACCAGGTTCGGATCGTCGGGCCGCCTCCCGGCCCGGACGGCAGTGGCAGTGCGAGCGAAGATCCACTCGCTGAGGTCACCCCGCGCCCTGAACGGCTGCTTGCCTCGCATGCTCTGGACAAGCTCTTGCTCGGCAGCGTGGGCACCGTGAGGGTCGCCTGGATCGAGGGGCCCCAGATTGAGCCTCCAGGCCTGCCCAGCGATGATCCGAGCCACGAGCGATTCTCTACTGGCGGTGTCCATAGGTCCCTTCGACTCGCGAATCGTCGTCGCCAACACTGGCGTAGCCGGCGACATCGAGACTCAATGTGAGTGGCGCCCACCTCAGCCAGCTCGGGTTCTCCAGACTCGGGGGTGCCGTTTTCCGTGAATGCACCCAATGACGATGATGGCGTCTTCCTCCAGAAGGCGGAAGTAGAGCCCATAGGGAAACTTCGGGAGGAGAACGCGACGTACATCGCGATACAGCACGGCGTAGGCTCGTGGATGCTCGGCCGCGGCCTGCATGGCCCGGTCGACCGCGTGCAGGAATACGTGCCCGAGTCCGAGCCGCCGGCTCTCGTACCAGTCGAACGCTTCCTCGATGTCGCCTTCGGCCGCTGGCCGGACGAGGAGCTTCACCGCGACTGAAGGCGCTCCTTGACTTCGGACCAGGGGCGTCCGAGTGGTCGGCCGTTCCGAATGTCGTCTTCCATGTCATCGAGACGCCGATCCAGCTCGGCTTTCTGCTCGTCCGTGAGGGGAGGCCCGCCAGGGTGACGGCAGAGGCGCTCCCAGAGGTCCTCGAGAAGCTGCAGTTGCTCCTCGGGGCTCAGGGCATCCAGATTCAGCGCTGCTTGGGCCATAGCTTATTCTGCTGCCGTCCACGCTGCCGCTCAAGGCTCCGAATGACCTGTACTAGTGGATTGGGGCAAGAGGTCCCGCACGCGGCTGTCCTTGAGCATCGCTGCCGCTCCCGGCGCGGCGGCCTCGGCAGTGAGGCCCTGAGGCGCGCCCTCCGCCGTCAGCTCGAGCGCAACAGGCGCGACGGGTCGATCGCCAGCACCGCTCGGGCGGGCAGCCAGGCGGCGCACAGGGCGACCGCGAAGAGCAGCGCCGGCAGGCCGACGAAGGCCAGCGCGTCGGGGCGCACCGCGCCCTGGAAGGCGCTCACCATCGCGCTTCCGAGCAGGGTCGAAAGGCCGAGGCCGATCGCCACGCCCGTGCCGGTGAGCAACGCCGCCTGGCGCAGCGTGAGCCGCAGCAGGTCGCGGCCGGAGGCGCCGAGCGCCAGCCGCACGCCGAACTCGCCCTCGCGCAGCGCGACGCGGTACGCCATCACCCCGTAGATGCCCGACACCGCCAGCAGCAGCGCGACCAGCGCGATCGCACCCATCACGCCCACTCCGAACTGGAGCCCGATCGTGCTGCGGGCGATCGCCTGGCGCATCGAGTTCACGCCGGAGGCTGGCAGCGCCGAATCGATCGCCGTGATCGCCTGGCGGGCTCCGTCGACCAGCGCTTCCGGCGGCCCGGCCGTGCGCAGGCCGAAGGTGAGCTGGACCGGAGCGGCCTGGTCGATCGGGCGGTAGACGGTCGGGTACTCGCGGCGCGCGAACCACTGGTGCACGACGTCGCCGCACACGCCCACGACCGTCAGCACCGGAGCGTCGGGCTGGCCGAGGCGGATGCGGCGGCCGAGGGGGTCGAGCCCCGGCCAGTGCCGCTGCGCGAAGCTCCTGCTGACCACCACCACGCGCTCGGCCGATTCGTCGTCGCTCGCGCGCAGCTCGCGGCCCCCCACGACCGGGATCCCCATCGCGGCGAAGTAGCCGGGCGCGACGACGCGGTTGTCGGCAATCGGTGCGCGCTGGGGCTCCACGGCGGGGCCGCCTTCGATGAACACCGGGCGCGAGGAGTTGTCGTTGCGCGAGGGCAGCACGTTGGCGATCGCCACGGCCTCCACGCCGGGCAGCGCGCGCAGGCGCTCCGCCGCGCGGCGCGCGAAGGCGGCACGGGCGGCCTCGTCGGCGTAGTCGCGCTCGGGCAGCGAGACGGCGAACGTCAGCAGCCCGTCGGGATCGAAGCCGAGCGGGCCCTGGGTGAAGCGCTGCGCGGTCTGCCAGGCGAGCCCGGCGCCGACGACCAGCGCCAGCGCGCAGGCCACCTCCGCGACGACCAGCACGTTCCGCCCGCGCTGCCGCACTCCGGACGCGCCGCGCCCGCCCTGCCGCAGCGTCTCGGCCCCCGGCGTGCGCGACGCGCGGATCGCGGGCCAGGCGCTGAACACGAGCATCGCGAGCCCGCCGATCACCAGCGTGAAGGCGAAGGTGCGGCCGTCGACGTCGATCCCGGCCCAGCCCGGCACGAAACGCTGCACGTCGGCGGGCATCGACTCGCGCATCGCTCGGGTGGCGAGCAGCGTCAGCGGCAGCGACACGATCGCGCCGGCGGCCGCCGCCACCAGGCCCTCGGTGACGAGCTGGCGCACGATGCGGCCGCGGGCCGCGCCCAGCGCCAGGCGCACGGCCAGCTCGCCCTGGCGCTCGGTGGCGCGGGCCAGCGTCAGGTTGGCGACGTTGACGCAGGCGATCAGCAGCAGGAACAGCGCCGCGGCCTGCCACACGGCCATCACGCCGCGCAGGCCCGCGTCCTCGTAGCCGACCTGCAGGTCGACGACCACCGCCTCGCTGCCGGCGTTGGTCTGCGGGTGGTCCTGGGCGAGGCGAGCGGCGATCGCGGCGAGCTGCGCACGCCCCTGCTCCAGGCTGACGCCGGGGGCGAGCCGGCCGATGGCCGACAGGTAGTGGCGGTCGCGCGGCGCGTCGGCGGCGATCGACAGCGGCGCCCACAGCTCGGCGCCTTCGGGGAACAGGAACCGCGGCGGCGCGATGCCGATCACCACGTGGCTGACGCCGTCGAGCAGCAGGCTGCGGCCGACGAGGCCCGGGTCGCCGCCGAAGCTGCGCTTCCACAGGGCGTCGGAGATCACCACCACGTGCCGCTTCGCGGCTTCGGCTTCGTCGGGGCGGAAGCCGCGGCCCAGCGCGGGCGGCGTGCCCAGCACGTCGAAGAACGCCGGCGACACCTGGAAGCCCTGGACCCGCTCGGGCAGCCCCCCCTCGCCCTGCACGTTGACGGACCACCACTCGAGGCCGACGAGAGCGTCGAATGCGGAGGCTGCCTGCTGCCAGTCGCGGAAGTCGGCGGGCGACAGCGTCGAGCGGTCGAAGTGCTCGGTGCGCGGCGAGCGCTGCCAGGCGCGCACCAGCCGATCCTGGTGCGGGTAGTCCATCGGCCGCAGCAGCAGCGCATCGAAGGCGCTGAACAGCGTCGCGTTGGCGGCCAGGCCGACCGCGAGGGTGACCACCACCAGCAGGCTGACCGCCGGCCGCCGCAGCAGCCCGCGCAGCGCCATTCTCAGTTCGTGGGCGACCTGGTCCATGACTCTCCCTTTCGCCGGCAAGGCGCCCGCAGCACCACGCGCCCATGCGGCTCGTGCGCGGTGTCCCCAGAGCGACAGCGCCGTCGCGGCTCCCGTTCCCCAGTACCAGAGTTCGGCCTGCCAGGCGCCCGCCGGCGCGCGCCGCGCGTGTTCTTCGTGCAGGTCACCCATCACCTCGTCGCGCACCGCCTCGGGCAGCGCCGCCGAGAGCCACAGCCGGGCGATGCGGGACGGGCCTTTCACGGTCGCTCCAGCCGTGCCTCGAGCCCGTCCCACAAGGCGAGCAGCGTGCGCCGGCTCGCGCTCAGCGCGCGCAACCCCGCAACCGTGACGGCGTAGTAGCGGCGCGCGCGTCCCCCGCGCTCGGCCAGCGGCTCGCCGAGCCGCGACTGGAGCAGGCCCTTCTGCTCCAGCCGCTCCAGGGCCGTGTAAAGCGCGCCCCGCGTCAGCCGGCGGCCGGCAGCCTCGAGATCCTCCAGCAGCGGCACGGCGTAGGCGTCGACGTCCCGCCTCAACACCGCGAGCAGCACGACCTGTTCGAGTTCACCGAGATGGATGCTTTTCATGAGCCTACAACGTAGGCAATACGCGCGAGCCCGTTCCGCGGTTCCCCCATCTCGCTCACAATCGGGGCATGCACTTCGATCCCGAGACGGCGTTCCCGCTGCTGGAGCGCACCCCCCGCCTGCTGGACGCCTGGCTGCGCGACCTGCCGGCGGCCTGGCTCGACGTCGACGAGGGCCCCGGCACCTACTCGCCCCGCGACGTCGTCGGCCACCTGATCCACGGCGAGGAGGCCGACTGGGCCCCGCGCCTGCACCACGTCCTGGCGCACGGCGCCGCGCGCCCCTTCGAGCCGTTCGATCGCGAGGGCTTCGCCGCGGCGTACCGCGGTCGACCGATCGGCGACCTGCTCGACCGCTTCGCGCGGCTGCGCGCGGAGAGCCTCGCGTCCTTCCGGGCCGCCGCGGCGCACCCCGGGCTCTGGGAACGGCGCGGATCGCACCCGGAACTCGGCGAAGTGAACGTCGGGCAACTCGCCGCGACCTGGGTGGTGCACGACCTCGGCCACCTGCGCCAGATCGCCCGCGCGATGGCCCGCGCGTACGCCGACGCCGTGGGTCCGTGGCGCGCGTATCTCACGATCCTGGAGCCGCCTCCGGCCCTATAATCCGGGGCAATCGCATGATTGCCGGGGCCAAGGCGCCTGACGCCGGACCGCTGCCGCGGGTTCGCCCGCACGCCGCCACCCGCACCGCGGGCGGCCCGGAGGAGCCGGCCCCGGCCAGGCCGACGCTCGCCGGGCCCGATCCGTTCGTCGCCCGGCTGGAGCACGTCAGCGCGCGGATTTCTGATCCCGCCGCCAAGCTGCGCTTCCTGCGCGAGTCGCTGGCCCAGAAGGAGGCCCTCGACGAGCGCGTGCAGGCCGTGCCGGTGGCCCCGGTGCGCCACCTGCTGCAGCGCCTGCTCGGCCTCGACCGCATCCAGCACCTGCTGCACCGCCGCGACCTCCAGGGCACGGCGGCCGACGTCGCGGGGCCCGCGACCGCCCGCGTCAGCGGCGTCGCCGCGCTGGCGCTGGTCCTCGCGCTGGCGGCCGTGGCGTGGTCGCTCCGCACCGCTCCGGCCCCCGCCGTGGTTCCCGCGCCGGGCACCGCCGTCGTGCCGGCGGCCGCTCCCGGGGCGCCGGCGCCGGCGACCGTGCCCCCCACCCAGGGCGTGCGTCCGGAACGCATCTGGCTGGTCGAGAAGAGCGCGACCCACGAGCTGTGGAGCAACGGCCTGCGGATCGACACCAGCCTGGTGGTGATGGGCGCTCCCCGCGCGTTCCGCGTCTTCGACCGCGAGCGCGGCCTGCAGCCCGAGGTCTTCACCGAGCCCGTCGGCATCCTGTTCCACACTTCCGAGAGCGACGTCTGGCCGCTCGACGCCGGCTTCAACGAGAACCTGCGCGACAGCACCCAGCGGCTGCTGCGCTATCTGCGCCGTAACACCACCTACCACTACCTGATCGACCGCTTCGGCCGCGTGTGGCGGGTGGTGGACGAGGGTTCCAAGGCCAACCACGCCGGGAACTCGGTGTGGGCCGACGGTGAGCGGGTGTTCCTGAACCTGAACCACGCCTTCCTGGCGGTCTCGTTCGAGACCCGCTGGGAGGGCGGGCGCGCGCTGCCGATCACGGAGGCGCAGTTCGCCGCGGGCCGGCTGCTGACCGACCAGCTCCGCCAGCGCCACGACATCCCGCCGCAGATGGCCGTCGCCCACGGGCTCGCCAGCGTCAACCCGAAGAAGCGGCTGATCGGCCACCACGTCGACTGGGCGCGCGGCTTCCCGTTCGCCGCGTTCGGCCTCGACAACGCCTACCGCGTGCCGTCGCCCGCGGTCGAGCTGTTCGGCTTCGGCTACGACGACGAGTTCCTGCGCGTGATGCAGGAGCCGTGGCCCGGAGTGCGGCTCGCGGAGGCGAAGCTGGCCCGCGATGCGGCGGCCGCAGGACTCACCCCCGAAGCGCTGCGCCGGCAGCGGCAGGAGCTCTACGACGCATGGATCGCGGACCAGGCGCGGGCCGACGAGGCGCGCACCCCGGTCGCGGAGGACACGGCCCCGGGCGCCGGGGCGACGGAGGATTAGCAAGACCATGGCCAACGATCATCTCTGGAAGGTCGCCCAGGAAGCCGAGGAGCGCATCAACGAGCTGGCGGCGACCTCGCACCCGCTCGGCGTGGACGTCGGGACCAGCAAGATCGTGGCGGCCCGCCGCCAGGGCAAGGAGCTGCAGACCGCGTCGCAGCTCAACGCCTTCATCCCGGTGCCCTACTCGAAGTTCACCGAGAAGACGCTGACCCAGAACGCGATCAGCTACTACAAGGACGGCGACGAGCTGGTCATCTTCGGCACCGCCACCGAACACTTCGCCAACATGTTCAACGCGGAGTTCCGGAGGCCGATGGCCGACGGGTTGCTCAACTCGAAGGAGCGCCTCGGCTGGCCGGTGATCGAGGCCATCCTCCAGATGATGATCCCGAAGGCGCGGGCGAAGGACGAGGTGCTCGCCTTCTCGGTGCCGGCGGCGTCGGACGGCCGCAACTCCGCCTTGACCTACCACGAGGCCACGTTCCGCGGCTACTTCCAGTCGCTGGGCTACAACGCGATCGCCATCAACGAGGGCCTGGCCGTGATCTTCGCCGAGCTGGAGAGCGAGAACTTCACCGGCATCGGCATCTCGTGCGGCGGCGGCATGTGCAACGTCGCGCTGTCGTTCCTGTCGATCCCGTCGATCCTGTTCAGCATCGCCAAGGGCGGCGACTTCATCGACCAGGCCGTGGGCACCGTCGTCAACGAGCACGCCACCCGCGTCAAGATGATGAAGGAGGAGAGCCTCGACCTCTCCAAGGCGCCCAAGGACAAGCTGGAGAAGGCGCTCCACATCTACTACCAGGACCTGGTCGAAGAGCTCGTCGGCTCGCTGCGCCGCGCCATCTCGCGCGCCGAGAAGCTGCCCAAGGCCGACCGGCCGCTGCCGATCGTGCTGGCCGGCGGCACCGCCAAGCCGAAGGGCTTCCGCGAGATGTTCGAGCGCACGCTGCGCGCCGAGCCGATGCCGATCGAGGTCTCCGAGGTGAAGCTGGCGGCCGACCCGCTGACCGCCACCGCGCGCGGGGCCCTGATCGCCGCGATGTACGAGAAGTAGACCCCTGTCCCGCCTCCTCCGCGTCGCGGTCGCCATGGCCCTGTGCCTGGCGGCCGCGGCGCCCGCGTACGCCGTCAAGGAGTGGTACGACCACTACCTCGAGGCCCGCGACCGCCTGCTGCCGGCCCGCCGCTACGACGAGGCCCTGAAGTCGCTGCAGGAGGCGATCCGTCTCAAGCCGACCTCCGGCCTCAACGAGCGCACCTACGGCCTGGCCTTCGAGAACTACCTGCCCTACTACCAGATGGGCCTGTGCTACATGGGCCTCGCCGACTACAACTCGGCGATCCGCTTCTTCAACATGGAGGAGAAGCAGGGGGCGATCCGGCGCGACGTCAACCTGCAGCGCGAGCTGATCCGCAAGCGGCAGGAGGCGGAGGACCTCGAGCGCCAGCGGCTGGCCCGGGTCCAGCGCCAGGAGTCGGACCGGCTGCTGCGGGAGGCTGCCGAACTGCGGCGGGCGCGTCGCTTCGAGGACGCCCTCGCCCGCCTGGCCCAGGCCCAGAAGGCGGCCGAGAACCTCGACGTGGACACCCAGCGCCAGGTCGCCGAAACGCGCGACCGGGTGCGGGCCGAGCTCGCCGCAGCCCAGGAAGCCGAGGTTCGCGCAAGGCGCATCGAGGAGGCGCTCGGCGAGGCTCGGCGGCTGCTGGAGGCCGACTCCCTGGCCGAGGCGGTCGTGCGCTTCGACGTCGTGCTCGAGCTGGACCCGGCCCACCCCGAGGCCAGCTCCGGCAAGCGCGAGGCGCAGCAGCGGATCCGCGCCTCGCAGACCCGCGCCGAGCTGCGGGCGCGCCTCCAGGAAGGCCGCGCCCTGCTCGACGCCGGCCGCGCGGAGGACGCCCTGCGGCCACTGACGGAGGCCGCCGCCGACCCCTCGCTGCGCGAGGCGCGGGAGCTGCTCGAGCGCGCCCAGAAGACCGCGGAGGCGCTGCGCGCGCAGCGCGAGCTGCAGGCCGCGGTCGACGCACGGATGGCCGCCGGCGAAGCCCGGCTCGGCGAGCGCAAGTGGCCCGAGGCCCAGGTCCAGTTCGAGGCGGTGCTGCGGCTCGACCCCGGCAACGCGCGCGCCCGCGAGCGGCTCTCGTTCGCCGAGCGCATGACCGGCGAGGCGCTGTTCGCGCGCTTCCTGCCCAACCAGCCGCCGCTGCTGGCCTTCTTCGAGCCGCGCCAGCCGCGGATCGAGCTCGACACGCCGACGGTGGCCGTGGTCGGCGTCGCCTCCGACGACCGGGCGGTGGAGCGCGTCGAGTTCGTGCTGGCCGGCCGGCCGGTCGGCCAGGTGGTGCCGGCGCCGCGCCCCGACCTGCAGTCCCAGCGCAACCTGCGCTTCGACCGCGTGCTGGACCTGGCGCCGGGCGCCAACACGATCACGGTCACGGCCTTCGACGCCCAGGGCGTCAGCGTCAGCGAGACCTTCGAGGTCACCCGCCGGCTGCGCTTCTACGAGACCGAGGCGTTCCTGCCCGCGGCGGGCGCGGGCGCCCTCGCGCTGATCGGGGTCGGCCTCGGCGTGCAGCGGGCGCGCCGCTCGCGCGCGCTGCGCCGCCGCTTCAATCCCTACATCGCGGGCGCGCCCGTGCGCGAGCCGGACATGTTCTACGGCCGCGAGAAGCTGATGGCGCGCATCCTCAACGTGCTGCACCACAACTCGCTGATGGTCACCGGCGAGCGGCGGATCGGGAAGACCTCGTTCCTCTACCACCTGCGCCGGCGCCTGGCCGAAGACGAGGGCACCGAGTACCAGTTCTTCCCCGTGCTGGTGGACCTGCAGGGCGTCAGCGAGGCCGACTTCTTCCACTCCGCGATGGCCGACGTCGTCGAGGGCCTGGCGCTGTCACCGGAGGCGGCGGCCGCACTGCGCTTCCGCCCCGAGCAGGACGAGTACGACGGCCGCGACTTCAGCCACGACCTGCAGCGGCTGGTCGAGGAGCTGAAGAAGCGCACGAGCCGCAAGGTGAAGCTGGCGCTGCTGATCGACGAGGTCGACGTGCTCAACGAGTTCTCCGAGCGCGTCAACCAGCGGCTGCGCAGCATCTTCATGAAGACCTTCTCCGAGCACCTGGTCGCGGTGATGAGCGGGGTCGGCATCCGCCGCTCGTGGAAGAGCGAAGGCAGCCCCTGGTACAACTTCTTCGACGAGGTGGAGATCACCCCGCTCTCGCGCGAGGACGCGGAGGCCCTGGTCCGCGAGCCGGTCGAGGGCTTCTTCCGCTTCCGCCCGGAGGCGGTGCAGGCCATCCTCGACGCCGCCGGCGGCCGCCCGTACCTGATCCAGAAGTTGTGCGTGCACGCCGTCAACCGCATGCTGGAGGCCGGCCGCACGACGATCGAGCGCGGCGACGTGGACGCGGTCAGCCCCACCGTGCTCGCGGACATCGAGGATCCCGCGGCCGGCCAGCGAGCTGTGGCAGACTGACCCCCGATGCGCAACCCGTTCATCGCGGGCAGTTTCGTCCGCGCCGAGAACTTCTTCGGCCGCGACGCGCTGCTGCGCGAGGTCCTTGACGGCCCGCGCAACAGCCTGTGGGTCGTCGGCGCGCGCCGGCTGGGCAAGACCAGCCTGCTGAAGCAGCTCGAGTACGTCGCCCAGGAGAGCTCGCAGAGCCCGTGGGTGCCGCTGTACTGGGACATCCAGGGCGCGGCCGACCCGCGCGGCCTCGCCGACCTGCTGATCGAGGCGGTCGAGGACAGCGAGCCGTTCCGCCGCGCGACGGGGGTCGTGGCCGACGACCTCGAGGGCGCCCCGGCCCACGAGATCCTCGCCATCCTGCTGCGCCGCGCGGTGCGTTCCGGCTGGCGCCTGCTGCTGCTGATCGACGAAGGCGAGGAGCTGATCACGGTCGCGGGTCACGATCCGGCCGTGCTGCCGCGACTGCGCCGCGTGCTGCAGAAGGGACCCGAGCTGCGCGCGGTCGTCACCTCGACCCGGCGCCTCGCCCGGATCGACGAGGCCTCACCGCTGGCCACGTCGCCGTTCCTCGCCGGCCTGATCCCGCCGCTCTACCTGACCCCGCTCCAGGACGACGAAGCGCTGCGGCTGCTGGACCGCGGGGGCTTCGACGCGCGCGACGCCCGCCAGATCGCCGAATGCACCGCCTGCCACCCGTTCCTGCTTCAGCTCATCGCCAGCCGCTTCTTCGAGAGCCGCGACCTGGCGGCGACCCTCGAGCAGGCCGCGGCGGACGAGATGCTGGCCAACTTCTTCCTCTCGGACGTCCATTCCATGGAAGCGGCGGAGCGCGACCTGCTGCTGCGGGTCGCCGCCGAGCCCGGCTGCGACCGCTCCGCGCTGGGAGCCGCTGCAGGCGTGGCCCCGGGCCGCGCGGACGAGGTGCTGCTGGCGCTGCGCATGCTCGGGTACCTGAGCGAGCGCGACGGCCGCTGGACGGTGGGCAACTGGTTCTTCGAGCGCTGGCTGCGCCGCACCCCGGCCGCGGCCGGCGCCGCCGAGGCGGGAGGGCGGCCATGATCATGGGCGTCAACCGGGTCGTGCCCCACGACGGGCGCGAGTACCACGTCCAGGTCGAGGACCTCGGCGAAGCCCAAGCCGCGTTCGAGGTCCGCGTCTACGTCGCCGGCACCGTGCTGTGGCGCAAGCGGGTCGCCTACGCCGACGTGCTGGCGAAGGGCCTCCCCCGCCTGGAGCAGGAAGAGGCGCTGCGCGCGCTGATGGAGAAGACGCTGCAGACCGTGCAGGCCGCGATCGTCAAGGGCAAGCTGGCCTGATCCGCCGCCTGCTGGAACGACTGCAGGCGGAACTCGACGCCGGCGTCCGGCGGCTTCGCGCCCGCGGCTGACCGCTCAGCGCCCGACCTTCGGGAAGTGGGCGGCCTGGCAGTCCGGGCAGATGCCGTGGGTGACGCGGGCGTCCGTGTGCGCCTCCACGTAGGCCTCGAGCCGGCTCCAGGTCCCCTCGGCTTCGCGCACCTGCTGGTGGCACCAGCCGCACAGCGGGAGCATCCCGCTCAACGTCTTGACCCGCGCCAGCGCGGCCTCCAGGTCGGCGGCCTGGCGGCGCAGGCGCGCCTCCGCGTCGCGCTTCAGGCGATAGCGGTTGACGCCGAGAGCGATCAACCCGACCAGCAGCGTGACGGCCGCGAGCGCCAGGTTGCGCTCGCTGGTGCGGCGCCGGGCGGACTCCTGCTGCTCCTTCGCCAGGCGGGTGGCGCGGTCGGCCCGGTCCGCCGCCGAGCGGATCTCGAGCAGGGCCCGCGCCTCGCGTTGCTGCGCCTCCAGCCGCAGTCGCCGCCAGCGCTCCTGCACCTCCACCTGGCGCGTCAGGGCCGCCTCCCGCGCCCGGACGTCGCCGCGCGCTCCATGAGCCGCGGCGAGCCCGGCCATCACGTCCGCCTGGAGCTGCGGTTCAGCCAGCCGATCGGCGATCTCGCGGGCGCGCTCGAGGGCGCTCACCGCCTCGCCCGGGCGATCCAGGCGCAGCAGGACGCGGCCGAGCCCCACCAGCGTCTCGGCCTCGCCATGGGGGTTCGGCGGGTCGCGGCGCAGTTCGAGGGAGGCCTGCAACGCAGCGAGCGCGTCCGGCAGCCGACCGAGTTCGGCCAGCGCGAAGCCGCGCGACTTGAGGGCGGCGGCGACGGCGCGCCGGTTGCCCACCGCCCGCCACTCGGCCTCGGCGCTCTCGAACGCGACGAGCGCGGGCTCGGGGGCGCCGGAGGCGAGCAGCGTCTCGCCCAGGTTGTGCAAGGAGTAGCCGGCCCCGTCGCGGTCGCCCATCTCGCGCTTGAGGGCGAGCGAGCGCTCGTGGTTCTCGATCGCCTGCGGATGGTCCGCCAGGCGGCGATAGGCGTTGCCCAGGTTGTTGAGGCTCTGGGCGAGGCCGCGCCGGTCGCCGACCTGCTCGAACAGGCGCTGTTCTTCGAGCGCATGGTGGAGAGCCGCCGCCAGGTCGTCGCGCGAGCCGGCGAGCACGCCGAGCGCGTTGTGCGCCCGCGCCGCGAGCGCCACTTCGCCGTGTTCGGTGGCCAGCATCAGCGCCCGCTCGCCGGCCGTCCGAGCCCGCACGTACTCGCCGCGCGCCCGGCGCGCGAGGCACAACGCGATCTGGGCGTAGCCCTCCTCCACGGGACGGGCCTGGGCTACCGCCTCCTGGATGGCCGCCTCGGCAGCGGCAATGGCCTGGTCGGAGCCGGAGTCGGCCAGTTCGAGGGCCCGCTCCACCGCCTGCGACCCGTGTCCGTCGCCGCCAGTACCGGGCCCCGGCGCGCCGTGCAAAGTTCCCGCGCAGGCCCCCAGCAGCCCCGCGCACCCGAGGACTGCCACGGCACATCTGAATTCCAAGTCGATCTCCCCGCCGGGCAGGTGGAGGGCCCCGCGGCGAACGTCCTGTCGAATCAGCGGCGGGCGCCGCCTCCGGGTCCGCGGCGACGCCGACCGCCGCGACCGGGTCCGCCGCCGCGCCGGCCGCCCTGGGGCGGCTCGTCCGCGCTCGGCGCCGGAACGCCCGAGGTCACGTCGTCTTCTTCCGTCGCCGGGTCGGCCGGCGGCGGGAACAGGTGGCCCTTCAGCAGCAGCACGGCCAGCCGCTCCGCCTTCTCGTGCGCCAGCAGCCGCCGTGCCAGCGGCGCCAGGTCGACCAGGTCCTCGATCGACAGCGCCTGGCCTTCCTGCTCCAGCCTCTCGAGCAGCCGGTCCGCCTTGCGCAGCGCGACCTGCTCGTCCGTCGGCGGGTTCAGCTCCGCGACCGCGATCTTGTAGCGCTTGACCAGGCGGTTGAAGTTCATCAGGTCGTGGGCGCCGACCAGCGAGATCGCGCGCCCGGTCTTGCCCACCCGGCCCGTGCGTCCGGCGCGGTGGATGTACTGCTCGGGCGAGTCCGGCGTCGAGAAGATGAACACGTGCGACAGGTCCTCGATGTCGATCCCGCGCGAGGCCACGTCCGTCGTCACCAGGTGGCGGAGCTGCCCGCTGCGGAACGCCTCCAGCACCCGCTCCCGCTTCTTCTGCGGCAGGTCCGAGGAGAGCATGCCGACCGCCAGCCCGCGCGAGCGCAGCGCGGCGTGGACCTGGCGCACTTCCTCGCGGGTGTTGCAGAAGATCATCGAGGAGGCCGGGGCCTCGTACTCGATCAGGCGGTACAGCGCCGCGTCCTTGTGATGACGCGGGGTCAGGCAGTAGACGTGGTCGACGGCGGCGACGTAGACCTGGTCGGCCGAGAGCAGGACCCACTCCGGCTCGGCCATGTAGTGGTAGATCAGGCCGCGGATGCCGAGCGGGATCGTGGCCGAGAACAGCATCGTCTGCCGCTCCGCCGGCACGAAGTTCATGATCTCGCTCATCTCGACCGCGAAGCCCATGTCGAGCATGCGGTCCGCCTCGTCCAGAACGAGCATCGTGCAGGCGGTGAGCGAGATCGTGCCGCGGCGCAGGTGGTCGAGCACGCGGCCCGGGGTGCCGACGACGACCTGGGCGCCGCCGCGCAGGCCCTCGAGCTGGCGGTCCATCGAGTCGCCGCCGTAGATCGACTCGACCTTGATGCCCTTGGCCGCGCCCAGCTCGGTGATCTCCTGGGCGACCTGCACCGCCAGCTCCCGGGTCGGGGCCAGCACCAGCGCCTGGACGACCGGCTTCGCGCCGTCGATCTTCTCGACGAGCGGGATGCCGAAGGCCGCGGTCTTGCCGGTCCCGGTGCGCGACTGCACGATCAGGTCGCGGCCCGCCAGGGCCCGGGGCAGGGTTTCCGCCTGGCAATCGGTGGGAGCGACGTAGCCCTTGTCCGCGAGGCTCTTCAGGGTCTCGGGGGAGAGGTTCAACGCTGCGAAGGTCTTGCTCGCGGACGCCAGTTCCATAACGGGAAATTATCCCTCTCCTTGCGCGTCACGGCAAACCCCGCACGTGGACGCCCCGCGTCCGGGGGCATAACATTGACGTTTTCGCTGGCGGGAACGGCAACCAGAAGATGATCCACGTCGAAGGACTCACCAAGCGCTTCGGTGAGCGGGTGCTGCTCGAGGACGTCTCGTGGCACGTGAAGAAGCGCGACCGGATCGGCCTCTCGGGGCCCAACGGGGCAGGCAAGTCCACGCTGCTCAAGATGCTGGCGGGACTCGAGGAGCCCGACGCCGGCTCCATCCGGATGGCCTCGGACACCACGATCGGCTACCTGCCCCAGGACGGCATCGTCCACAAGGGCCGGACGCTGCTCGAGGAGCTGACCCTCGCCTTCACGGAGCTGCTGGCGCTGAAGGCGGAGCTGCACCAGATCGAGGACGCCCTCGCCCACGACGAGGGGGCCGGCGCCGCACACGACAAGCTGCTGGAGCGCTACGCCGAGGTCCAGGAGCGGTTCAAGCACCTCGGCGGCTACGAGATGGACGGCGCGATCGCCGACGTCATGCGCGGCCTCGGCTTCCGGCTCGAGGACCAGGCGCGCCGCTGCGAGGAGTTCTCGGGCGGCTGGCAGATGCGGATCGCGCTCGGCAAGCTGCTGCTGGCGCGGCCCAACCTGCTGCTGATGGACGAGCCCACCAACCACCTCGACCTGCCGGCGCGCAACTGGCTCGAGGAGTACCTGGCCGACTACCCCGGCTCCGTCGTGCTCGTCTCCCACGACCGCTACTTCCTCGACGCGACCGTCAAGCGCGTCACCGAGGTCGGCCTGCGCACGCTGACCGACTACCACGGCAACTACTCGCACTACGTCGTCGCCCACGGCGCGGCGATGGACCGGCTGCGCGAGGCGCACCGCCGCCAGAGCGAGGAGATCGAGAAGGCGGAGGCGTTCATCAACCGCTTCCGCTACCAGGCGACCAAGGCCCGCCAGGTGCAGAGCCGGATCAAGCTGCTCGACAAGGTCGAGCGCATCGAGATCCCGCCCGAGCGCAAGAAGATCCGCTTCCACTTCCCCGACGCGCCACGGCCCGGCCGCGTGCTGATGGAGCTGAAGGGCATCCGCAAGGTCTACGGCGCGAACGTCGTGCTCGACGGGGTCGACCTCCATGTCGAGCGCGGCGACCGCGTCGCGCTGGTCGGCCCCAACGGCGCCGGCAAGTCGACGCTGATGCGGATCATCGCGGGCGTCGACCGGCCCGACGGCGGCGAGCGCATCGAGGGCCACAAGGTGGTGCTCGACTATTTCGCGCAGGACCAGGCCGCGGTGCTCAACCCGGCCCGCACGATCTACGAGGAGATGTCGGCCGGCAGCCCGACCACGATGGTGCCGATGATCCGCACCATCCTCGGCGGCTTCCTGTTCTCGGGCGACGACGCCTACAAGAAGGTGGCGGTACTGTCGGGCGGCGAGCGCAACCGCGTCGCGCTGGCCCGCATGCTGCTGAACCCGAGCAACCTGCTGGTGCTGGACGAGCCCACCAACCACCTCGACCTCGACTCCAAGGAAGTGCTGCTCGACGCCCTGCTCGACTACACGGGCACGATCGTGTTCGTCTCCCACGACCGCTACTTCGTCGACCGGCTCGCCACCCGGGTCGTCGACGTGGGGGGCGGCCAGGCCCTGTACTACCCGGGCGGCTACGAGGACTTCCTCTACTACAAGAAGCAGCGCGCGGCCGGCGTCGAGGTCGCGCTGCCGAAGGCGAAGGCCGTCGTCGCCGACGAACCCGCGGCCCGCTCCGCGACTCCGCCGGAAGCGCCGAAGGCGAAGGTGCCCCCGGCGGCTCCGGCAGCGGCCCCGGCGAAAGGCAAGCCGGCCGTGAAGGCTGCACCCGCGAAGCCCGCCTACGACCCGATGGCCCCCCGGCTGCGCCCGAAGGACGGTCCGGTCGACCGCGTGGCCCACGACCGCGACCGCAAGCAGCGCGAGCGCGAGGCGAAGAAGCGGGAGCAGCGGGTCAAGGAACTGGAGGCGCGCATCGCGGAGAAAGAAACGGCCGTGCGCGCGCTCGAGGCCGCGATGTCCGCCCCCGGCTTCTACGACGACCGCGCCGCGGCCGAGAAGAAGGTCGAGGAGCACAAGAACCTGATGTGGGAGGTCGGCGACCTCATGCACCAGTGGGAGATGCTGCAGGCCGAGATCGAGGCCGAGGCGCCGGCCCGGGCCTGACGCCGCTTCAGCCGCGCCGCTCGCGCTCCAGCAGCTTCGCGAACTTGAGGAACGTGTAGAGCGCGTTGAGCAGGCTGATCGCGAGGCCCGCGCGGCCGAGCCGGAAGCCGCCGCGCAGCACGTAGTTGCGGAGCAGGTTCCACGCGGGCGTGGCCCACAGGCGGAACCACGTGGCCCGCACGCCGCGCTCCCAGGCGTCCTCGGCCCAGAGCGTCGTGTAGCGGTCGATCCGCCGCAGGTGGTCGGACACGCCTGCGTAGGGGCGGTGCAACAGCTCGCCGCGCAGGCGGCCAACCTCGCCCGCGGTCTTCACCGACTCGTGGACGCGGCCGCCCTCCCAGCCCGCACGCCGGCGGTCGAACAGCCGCACCTGCGGGTCGGGGTACCAGTCGGTCGCCCGCACGAAGCGGCCGAGGTAGAACGCGACCCGCGGCATCGCGTACGCCGCACAGGCGGGCTCGCCGCGCAGCAGCCCGCGCAGTTCGGCTCCCAGCTCTTCGCCGACCTCTTCGTCCGCGTCCACGGCCAGCACCCAGTCGTGCCGGGCCTCGGCCGTGGCCAGGCGGCGCTGCTCGGTGAACCCGGGAAACGGCGCGTTCACGATGACGCGGGCGCCACAGGCCGCGGCGATCTCGCGGGTGCGGTCGGAGGAGCCGGCGTCGACGACCAGCACCTCGTCGCAGAAGGCGACGCTGCGCAGCGCCCGCTCGATCCGCGCCTCCTCGTCCAGCGCGATCAGCACCGCCGAGACAGGCGGCACCGGCTACAGCCCGGCGCGGTCCCGCGCGGTCTTGCGGGCGAGGTCGCGGATAAGGTCGAGCGCGTTCGCCTCGTCCGAGCCCAGGTCGTCGACCGCTTCCAGCTCGTCGATCGAGGCCACCTCGGGCTCCGGCCCGGCGGGCTCCTCGAGATCGGAGGCGAACGCCCGGATCGGCTCCAGGTCGGCGAGCGCGCCGCGGAAGCGCTGGGCGACCAGTTCGGCCAGCGCCACCGTCACCTTGGCGAACAGCAGCGGCGCGGAATCGACGAGGCCGAGCAGCTTCTCGCGCGACAGGTGGCGGAGGCGGGAGTCGGAAACCGCACGCACGTCGTGCGTGCGCGGCAGGCCGTCGACGAAGCCGACCTCGCCGACGACGCCGCCGGGGCCGATCCGCGCCAGCACGATGCCGAGCCCGGAGTCGACGACCTCGACCTCGCCCGACTCGACGAGCACCAGGTTGGCGGCCGGGTCGCCGCGGTGGAGCACCGTCTCCCCCGCCTTGACTGACCACTCTCCCATCAGCGCCGTCAGGCGCGTCAGTTCGGCGTCGTCCAGGTAGGCGACCAGCTCGCCCGTCCTCGCTTCCGGCCACCAGTTTCCGGGCATCGCGCGAATCCTACCCTTTCGTCTCGATCCCGCCCACCCACTCGAAGAGTGCCGCCAGCAGCTCGGCCTCGACCTGGGCCGGCGTGCGGCCCGAGCGCTTGAGCACGCCGAACGAGTGATCCGCGCCCTCCAGCCGGCAGAGCGTGGCCCGCGGACCCAGGCGGGCGACGACCGCCTCGATCAGGTCGAAGCGGGCGAAGGCGTCGCGAGTGCCCTGCAGGAACAGCATCGGGGCGGCGATCGCCGGCAGGTGGGCGTCGCGGAGCTTGTCCTCCTGGCCCGGCGGGTGCAGCGGGTAGCCGAAGAACGCGAGGCCGTCGCAGGCCACGGCCTCGGCGGCGGCCATCGAGGCCATCCGGCCGCCCATCGACTTGCCGCCCAGCACGAGCGTGCGCGGCGCCAGCCGCTCGCGAACCAGGCCGGCCACCGTGGCCACGGTGCGCACGAGCTTCGTCGCCGGGTCCGGCCGACCGCGACGGGCTTCGGAGTAGGGGAAGTTGAACAGCACGGCGGCGCGCCCGCCGGCGGCGATCGCCTCGGCGACGCGGACCAGGAACGCGGTGCGCCGGGTGCCGCCGGCGCCGGGTCCCAGCACCAGCGCGGTCGGGCCCGCCCCGTGCACCGAGGCGCTGCACGCCTCGCCGTCGATCTCGAACGTCCACTCGCTCGCCACGCCGGGGTGTCTCCGGCCGCGATGCTACACTCGCCGCGGCTGGAGCCCCTCTTGTACGAGTCCTGGTACGGCTTCGCCGAGAAGCCCTTCTCGCTGACCCCCGACCCGAAGTACCTGTACCTGTCCCCCAGGCACACGGAGGCGTTCGCCCACCTGCAGTTCGGCCACCGCGAGCGCGGCGGCTTCGTCGTGATCACGGGCGAGGTGGGCACGGGCAAGACGACGCTGGCCCGCTACTTCCTGGGCCAGCTCGGCTCCGAGACCGAGCCCACGTCCACCGCGATGGTGCTCTACCCCGCGGTCACCGCCGCTGAGCTGCTGCGCTCGATCCTCGACGACTTCCACCTGAGCGCCCGCAGCGAGTCGCTCAAGGACTGCGTCGACGCGCTGCACCGCTTCCTGCTGCAGGAGCGCGCGGCGGGGCGACACGTGCTGCTGCTGATCGACGAGGCCCAGGACCTGGCACCCGAGGTGCTGGAGCAGGTGCGGCTCATCTCCAACCTGGAGACCGACACCGAGAAGCTCTTGACCATCGTCCTGATGGGACAGTCCGAGTTCGCCGAGATGCTGTCGCGGCGCGAGCTGCGCCAGCTCGCCCAGCGCGTCACGGCGCGCTACCACCTGACCCCGCTCGACACCGTCGAGGTCGAGGACTACGTGCGGCACCGGCTGCACGTCGCCGGCGGCGCCGGCAAGGTGGCGTTCACCCGCGACGCGCTGAAGGCGCTGCACCGGGCGACGGGCGGTGTGCCGCGCCTCCTCAACCTCGCCTGCGACCGCGCGCTGCTCGGGGGCTACGTCGCCGGCACCCGCACGATCGACGCGGAACTCGTGCGCCGCGCGTGGCGCGAGGTCGGCGGCGAGGTGAAGCCCGCCCGCTCACCCTGGCTCGCGCCGCTGGCGGTCGCCGCGGGCATCGTGCTCGTCGCCGCCGTCGCGGGCACCTGGATCGCTCGCGGAAACCCGGCCGTGGCGACCGCAGCGCCGGAGCCGGCTGCGTCGACGTCCGCCGCGCCCACGCCGGCCTTGCTCGATACGCTGCTGCGCAGCCTGCCTGGGGCGAGCTCGCAGACGTCGGCGCTGGACGCGGTCGCGGCGCGCTGGCCGGAGGGCCCGCCGCTGCAGCGGGCCAGCTTCCGCAGCCACCTCGAGCAGATTCGCCGCTTCGACCTGCCGGTGGCGCTCGAGATGTTCCACCCCGCGCGCCGCGACACCTGCTGGGTGGGCCTGCTGGCGATCGAAGGCGACGTTGCGGTCGTCGCCGCGGGTGGCTCGACGGTGCGGGTGCCGCTCGTCGAGCTCGACCGCCACTGGACCCGCCTCGCGACCTTCCTGTGGCGCGACGAGGCGGCCGAGCCCGAGGCCACCGCGCGCGCGGCCCTCGCGCGGCTCGGCCTGCTCGCGGGCGGCGCTTCGCTCGCCGACGGGGTGGCCCGCTTCCAGGCCGGGCAGGGCCTCGCCGTCGACGGCGTGATCGGCAGCCGCACGCTGCTGGCGCTGGCGAGCCTCCATCCCGGGCCGCGCCCGCGGCTCTCCACGGGAGGCGGCGCGTGAGCCTGATCCTCGAGGCCCTGCGCAAGCTCGAAAGAGAGAAGCAGGCGGCGGCGCGGCCGGGCTTCGTCGTCGTGCCGGCGGCGCAGTGGGAGCCGGGGCGCTCGCGGCTCGGGCCGCTGCTCGGCGTGGCCTTCGTCGCCGCCGTCTTCGGCGCGCTGGGCATCGGCCTCTACATGGGCGCCGCGCGCACCGCCCGAGTACGCCAACAGGTGGCGACGGTCGCGACGCCCGCACCGGCCGTCGCTCCGCTGCCCGCACCCGCAGCGCCGACGCACGCGACGCCGCTCGCGGCCGTCGTCGACGCGGCCCCGGCAGTCCGCGTCACTCCCGCCCTGCCGGTCCCGGCTCACGTCGAAGCTCCGCTCGCGGACCCGGGGCCCGCGGTCGCGCCGACGGCGTCGGCTGCCGCGGCGAGTTCCCCCGTGGCGAAGGAGCCCGCGGTCGCGAGTCCCGAGCGCCCTGAGCCTGCGTTCGTGCTGACCGCGATCGGCGCCCGCGACGGCCGCCCGGTGGCCGTGATCGACGACCGCCTGGTCGCCGAAGGCGACGAGTACGACGGCTGGAAGGTGCTGACGATCGGCGCCGAGAGCGTCGAGATCCTCTACCGCGGCGAGCGCCGGGTGCTGCGCTTCCCGTGATCCCCCACCTGCGCGGGCTGCTGCCCGAGGAGCTGCCCGCGCGCGTGCCGGGGGCCGGCCTGTCGCCGACCCTCGCCCGCCGCGTCGCGAACCGCGTGCTCGCGCAGTACCGGGACGACCTCGACGGCGTCAGCGGCCTGTCGAAGCGCGCCACGGAAGCCCTGCGCGCGGGCACCCGCGTGGACCGGCTGGCCCTCGCCGACCGCCGCGCGAGCGCGGTCGACCCGTTCGTCAAGTACCTGTTCCGGGCGCCGGACGGGCGCAGCTTCGAGACCGTGCGCATCCCGCTCGAGAAGCCCCGCTTCAGCGTCTGCGTCTCGTCGCAGGTGGGCTGCGCCCTCGAGTGCGCCTTCTGCGAGACCGGGCGGCTCGGCTTCACCCGCAACCTCGAGCCGTGGGAGATGGTCGACCAGGTGCTCGCCGTGCGCGCCGACTCGCCGGAGCGGCCCGTCACCGGCGTCGTGTTCCAGGGCCAGGGCGAGCCGTTCCAGAACTACGACAACGTGCTGAAGGCCTGCGCCCTGCTGCGCCACCCGTGCGGGCCGAGGATCGGCGCCGACCGCATCACGATCTCCACGGTCGGACTGCTGCCGCAGATCGAGCGCTACGTCGACGAGGGCCATCCCTACCGGCTGATCCTGTCGCTCACCTCGGCGCTGCCGGAGAAGCGGGCCGAGCTGCTGCCGGTCGCGCGGCGCTGGCCCGTGCCGGACCTGATCGCCGCGATGAAGCGGCTGGCGCAGCGACAGCGCAACCTGATCAACATCGCCTGGGTGCTGATGGGCGGCGTCAACGACGACCCGGCCGAGGTGCGCGAGCTGGCGCGGCTGCTGGGCGGCGCCCCAGTGCGCGTCTCGGTGATCGACGTCAACGATCCGACGGGCCGCTACCGGCGCGCAACCGACGCCGAGCGCGACCGGTTCCTGTCCGCCCTCGCCGGGCACCGGCTGGGCTTCGTGCGCCGGTACTCCGGCGGCCCCGACATCCACGCCGCCTGCGGCATGCTCGCCTCGACCGCCCGCGGCGGCGCTACGCTTCGCCCATGAGCCTCGACCGCCTCCCGACCCCGGCCCCCGTCGTCGACCTCGACGTGCTCGAGCGCAACCTGGCGCGGATGGCGCTGCGCGCGCAGCAGGCCGGCCTCGCGCTGCGGCCGCACGCCAAGACCCACAAGACGCTGCAGATCGCCCGCCTCCAGCTCGCGGAGGGCGCGGTCGGGCTGACCGTCGCCAAGACCGCCGAAGCCGAGGTCTACGCCGGCGCCGGGTTCGAGGACCTGTTCGTCGCCTATCCCGTGGTCGGCCTCGGCAAGCCCGAGCGGCTGCTGGCCGTGGCCCGCCGCGCGAAGCTCGCGGTCGGCGTCGACTCGGTGGAGGGAGCGCGCGCGCTCGGCGTGCCGTTCGCCGCGGCCGGAATGCGGCTGCGGGTCCGCATCGAGATCGACTGCGGGCAGCGCCGCACCGGGGTGCGGCCGGAGGACGCCGCCTCGCTCGCCCGCGCCGTCAGCCTGCTGCCGGGCCTCGAGCTGGAAGGCGTGTTCACCCACGGCGGCCACGCCTACGAGGCGACGAGCGATGCGGAGCGCGGCGCTCGCGCCGGCGAGGAAGCCGCCCTGGTCGCGACCGCCGCGGCGGCGATTCGCGAGGTGGGACTCCCCTGCCCGGTCGTCTCGCTCGGCTCGACGCCGACGCTCGAGGGCCTCGGCGATGCGATGGGGGGCGCGGGCGTGACCGAGGCCCGGCCGGGCAACTACGTCTTCCACGACGCGACCCAGGTGGCGCTCGGGAGTTGCACGCTCGAGGACTGCGCGCTGAGCGTGCTGGCAACGGTCGTCAGCGTGCCGGCCCCCGACCGGGCCGTGCTCGACGCGGGCAGCAAGGCGCTCGCGGCGGACGGCCGCCGCCCGACGCCGGACGGCCACGGGATCGTCGTCGGCACCCGCAGCCGGGTGGCCCGCCTCTCCGAGGAGCACGGCGTCGTCGCCGTCGCGCCGGGCGACGCGTTCCACGTCGGGCAGCGGGTGCGCGTGGTCCCCAACCACGCCTGCGTGGTCTCGAACCTCCACGACGTGCTCTATGCCGTGCGCCGCGGGGAGGTCGAGGAGGGCTGGCCGGTCGCCGCCCGCGGCCGCGTCGAGTAGCGGCCCCGTCGCGCAACCCGTGCTTCCTGGACTGTTGACATTTCATTGCTTGACTAGTCAATCATTGAGCCATTATCTTTCCCGACATGGAGGCCGGCATGAGTCGCATCCGACAGGAGATCCGCCAGCGACGACCGTTCCCGTCGCGCGGCCAGGAGGGCGCCGTTGCCCTGCTGCGCACGGCCGACCTCGTGCGGCGCTTCGTGGCCGCGGTGCTGGAGCCCCACGACCTGACGCTGCAGCAGTACAACGTGCTGCGGATCCTGCGCGGCGCGGGGCCCGAAGGCCTGCCCACGCTCGAGGTCGGGGTGCGGATGATCGAGCAGGCGCCCGGCGTCACCCGGCTGCTCGACCGCATCGAGGCCAAGGGCCTCGTGAGCCGCGAGCGCTGCCCGCACGACCGGCGCCAGGTGACCTGCCGGATCACGCCGGCGGGACTCGCGCTGGTCGCCCGCCTCGACCAGCCCGTGCTGGAGGCCGACGACGCCTGCTTCTCGAAGCTGTCCGCGAAAGAACTCGACGAACTGATCCAGTTGCTCGACGCCGTGCGCAGTTCCATTCATCCCCCTTCCCTTCCCGAGGAGTGAAACCCGTCATGAAGTCCCTGTCCCTGCTGTTCGCCGCGACCCTCGCGGCCGTCCCCGCCCTGCCGGCCGTCGCCGCCGACGTCTGGACCGTCGACAAGGCCCACTCCGAGGTCGGTTTCTCGGTGCGTCACCTGGGCGTCTCGCGCGTGCGCGGGGCCTTCAACGACTACGCCGTGCGCGTCGAGGCCGACCCGAGCCGGCCCGAGAACTCGAAGGTGGAGGTCACGATCCAGGCCGCGAGCATCGACACCCGCAACCAGGGCCGCGACAACCACCTGAAGTCGCCCGACTTCTTCGACGTCGCCGCCCACCCGACGATCACGTTCAGGAGCACGTCGATCAAGGCTGCGGGCGAGAACCTCTACCACGTGACCGGCGACTTCACGATGCGCGGCGTCACGAAGCAGCTCACGATCCCGGTCGCCTTCACGGGCTTCTCGAGCATGCGCGGCACCGACAAGGCCGGCTTCGAGCTGGAGACCAGCATCAACCGCAAGGACTACGGCGTCTCCTGGAGCGCGGTGCTCGACAACGGCGGCCTGGTGGTCTCGGACGACGTGAAGATCGAGATCGCCCTGCAGTTGAACAAGGAGAAGCCGGCGGCGCCCGCGGCGCAGTAGCTCCTCCGTCCTTCACGGGCGCGCTCCGTTCGCGGGGCGCGCCCTTCTTCTTCCCTGGGGGCGGCTCAGGCGCCGCCGGCCAGCAGCAGGCGCTCGGCGAGGACCAGGGCATCGACAGGCCAGAACTCCGCCGGCCGTGGCCGGCGCGTGGCGTCGTGGGCCCGGCAGCTCAGCACCAGCCGCGCCCAGCGCGCGGGCACGCCACCGCGGCCGTGGATCGCGCCGAGCAGGGCGCCCGCGATCGCGGCGTTGGTGTCGGTGTCGCCGCCGCGGCGCACCGAGCGCACCACGCCCTCCTCCAGCGAACTCGCGTGCAGCGCCTCGAAGAAGGCGTTCTGCAGCGCGATCAGCACCCAGCCGTCGGACCCGGCATCGGCGCGTCGCGGCTCCTGCGCGGCCGCCAGCAGCGCGTCGAGGACCGGCTTCTCGGCGCCCGCCCGCCGCGTCCAGGCCACGGCAGCCTCCCACGCGGCCCTTCCCCCCGTGCCCGTGCGCAGCGCGTGGGCCAGCGCCACGACGTACGCCGCGCAGGCGTCCCCGCACACCGCGTGCGGGTGGGTCAGCGCGCTGTCCTGGCGCGCGAGGTCGGCGGCGGCCTCCGGCGGAAGCGCGTGGGCGAACACGGCGAGCGGCGAGACCCGCATCAGCGAGCCGTTCGCCTGGGAGTCCGCCTTGGGGTGGCCCGCGAGCGCGGCGGCGGTCGTGCCGCCGATGTCGAACGGGCCCGAGGCGCGCCACGCGTGGTACGCCGCGAGCGCGCCCGCCGGGTCGTACTTCCCCGCCGCCACGATCGATCGCGCGAGGGCGAGCGCCATCTCGGAGTCGTCGGTCGGCTGGCCGGCGAGGGTGTTCCACGTTCCGCCGTCCGCGAGCTCGGGCGGGCCGTCGCCGTGGCGCGCGGCGATCTCCTCGGCGCGTTCGAACTCCACCAGGCTGCCGAGGCTGTCGCCCGCGAGCTGGCCGAGCAGGGCCCCCTGCGCGCGCGCCAGGAGGCCCGGGGCGCGCACGGTGCGGCCCGGCTCGAGGACGACCGGCTGGAAGCGGGCCGCGGGCCCCTCGAGCGAAGCGCGCCACTCGCGCCCCGCGAGGTCCGCGGCGACCTCGGGCGAGCCGGCGAACGCGCGCTGGCACTGGCTGCGGCCGTCGGCTGCATAACGCACGGGCTGCCCGTCCTGGTCGAGCAGGACTCCACCGGCGCCGCGAACGAGGGCGTGGCCCGCCGCGTAGTCCCACGCCCCCGGCGCGTAGAGCGACACCGCCGCCGCCGCGTCGCCGGCGGCCACCAGCGCCAGGCGGTGGGCGATGCTGACGACGGCGCGGAAGCGGGCCGGGCGCAGCGCGTCGAGGTTGCCCTGCGGCCGGCGGTCCGCACCCGAGGAGACGAGCACGACGTCGGTCGGCCCGAGTCGTGCGGGGAACGAAGCGGGTGCGGGCCGCCCGTCGCGGGTGACCGGGCCGCAGCCTTCGGCCCACGCGTAGAGCGTGCCGTCGTCGTCGGGATAGGCGAACGCGAAGACGACGCCGAGCACCGGCAGCCCGCCGTGGGCGAGCCCGATCGAGACCGCGCTGCCGCGGCGGCCGACGAGGTAGTCGCGGGTGCCGTCGTTGGGATCGACCAGCCACACGGGCGCTCCCGGCGCCCCCTCGGCCGCGCCGGTCTCCTCGCCGAGGTAGCCGAAGTCCGGGTGCGCGGCCAGCAGGCGCGCGCGGATCGCGCGCTCGGCCTCGAGGTCGGCATCGGCCTTGTCGGGGCCGTGGCCGCGCGGCCCCCCGGGCCGGTGGAAGTCGGCGGCGAGGATCGCGCCGGCCTCGCGGGCGGCGGCGATCGCGGTCTCGAGCGGGCCTTGCAGGGAGAGCACGCCCGATTCTACGCGGCGCTCGTTCACTCCCCGGCTGCGGCCGGCACGAACGCCTCGCAGCGGACGACGGGCTGCGGCGGGTAGCGCTTGAGCAGCGGACAGTGGATGAACACGCTGCCGCGGTCGGTCGTCACGTAGCGCGGCGGGGCGGCGCAGGAGTGGCACAGCGAGCCGGGGAACGGACGCCCCTCCATCCCGCGCGACGGCGAGCTCACGTCCGCGGGCGGCGCGGAGGCACGAGCTCGGCGCGATGCCGGTCGCGCCGGCTCAGCAGCTCGAACGAGCTGTGCAGCTCGTGGGTGTCCTCCTCGAGCAGGCCGTAGGCGCGGCCGATCGCGTCGACCACGTTCTGGTCGGGCGTGGCCGCGGCGCCGCCGGCGACGTCTTCGCCGACGTAGGCGTTGTCGAGCGCCCGCTCGTCGGGGTCGCCGACGCGGAAGGTCTCGTCCTCGTGCGGGATCTCGATCCGCCGCGGCCGCGTCGAGAGCGGCAGCACGCCGGTGCGCAGGGCCTCGGCGGCGACCGCGGTGCCCGAGCGCTGGTGCGGCACGACGTCGGGTCGCGCATCTTCGGCCGGCCGGCGGGTGCCTGCCTTCTTCACGCCTCAACCCTGCGCCCGCGCAGGCCGGCCCGTCAAGCGGAATCCCCGAGCACCTTGAAGCCAGCGGGGCGGCGGACGAGAATGATCTTTTGCCGCGCGCGAACGCGCGCCACGGAGGGACGAACCGATGGGCCGGATGGACGTGGTCGACTACAAGATCTACGGCGACGACATGCAGTTCGTGGAGGTCGAGCTCGACCCCGAGGAGGCGGTGGTCGCCGAAGCCGGCGGCATGATGTTCATGGACGACGGCGTCGAGATGGAGACGATCTTCGGCGACGGCTCGCAGCAGAACTCGGGCTTCCTCGGCAAGCTGATGGGCGCCGGCAAGCGGCTGCTGACGGGCGAGTCGCTGTTCATGACGGTCTTCCAGAACCGCGCATCGGGCAAGAAGAAGGTCGCCTTCGGCGCGCCCTACCCCGGCAAGATCGTCCCGATCGACCTCTCCGACGTCGGCGGCACGTTCATCGCCCAGAAGGACTCGTTCCTCGCGGCGGCCAAGGGCGTGCAGATCGGCATCGCGTTCCAGCGCAAGATCGGCGTCGGCCTGTTCGGCGGCGAGGGCTTCATCATGCAGAAGCTCGAGGGCGACGGCCTCGCCTTCGTCCACGCGGGCGGCACGCTCTACGAGCGCACCCTGGCGCCGGGCGAGATGCTCCGCGTCGACACCGGCTGCATCGTCGGCTTCCAGCCCTCGGTCGACTACGACGTGCAGTTCGTCAAGGGCGTGAAGACCGCGCTGTTCGGCGGCGAGGGGCTGTTCTTCGCCACCCTGCGCGGGCCGGGCAAGGTGTGGCTGCAGTCGCTGCCCTTCTCGCGCCTGGCCGGCCGCATCTTCGCCGCGGCCCCGCAGACGGGCGGCGGCGGGCGTGGCGAGGGCTCGATCCTCGGCGGCGTCGCGCTCGGCTCGCTGCTCGGCGGCGACGAGTAGCCGCGGCCACCGTCGTCAGCGCCGCCGCAGCCTCCACACCCGGTCGCACTCGCTGCCGTCCGGCTTGCGGGTGACCAGCGCCAGCTCGCCCAGGTCCTGCCACCCGGCAGGATCCGGGCGGCGGCGCCCGGGGGCCAGCGGCGACACGACGAGATACGTCGGCTTGCGGCTGGTCCAGTCCTCGAGCGCCCAGCGCGCGTTCCCCGCCAGCAGGTCGACGTCGTCGAGCCCGAAGCGGGCGTCGCGCTCCCAGGCCAGTTGCAGCGCCCAGGCCGTCGTGCGGCGCGAGCCGCTGTGGGTGACGACGTAGATGCCGGTCGGATGCGCCGCCGCCTCGCGCTCCAGGAAGGCCAGCGTTTCGACGACGCCGTAGCCCGAGGGCCAGGCGTCGACGAACTGCTGGCGGTCGATGGCCGGCAGCGGCGCCTGCCGCGGGTCGACCAGCAGCGCGGCGTCGAAGCGCAGCGGCAACGCGGCCGCGAGCGCCACGAGCACCGCCGCGGCGAGGCGACCGCTGCCGAGCGCGCGCCAGGCCGCCGTCCCGCCCGCACCGGCGAGCAGGCACAACGGTGCGACCGCCGGCACGACGTAGCGCGGGAACCACAACGTCGACGCCGCGAGCAGCGCCAGCAGCGGCAGCCCCGCGGCCAGCAGCGCGAACGCGGCTTCGCCGCGCCGCTCGCGGAGTCCCCGCAGCAGCCCGGCGGCCAGCAGCAGCACGAGCGCCGGCGTCAGGTAGGCCCACAGCCACTCGCCGAGCAGGGCCGCGTTCTCGGCGATCCGCGGCACGAGCTGGCCCTCGTCCTTCTCGACCGCGACGCGCACGGTCGAGGTCTGGCGGAAGAACACCACGAGCGGCCAGCCGGCCGTGGCGGCGAACACCGCGAGCGACAGCCCCGCGCGACGCCAGGCGACCCTCTCGCGGGGGGCGAGACACAGCGCGGCGAGCAGCGGCAACGCCACGAAGAGCACGCCGAGCGCCTTCGAGAACACGGCGCAGGCGAGCAGCAGGCCCGTGGCGACCGCGTGGCGGCGCCCGCCGCCGCGGACACTCGCCACCGCGGTCCACAGCGCGAGCCCGGAGAACGCGGCGCCGTGCGGATCGGTCAGGAACAGCCGCTCGTGGAAGACCGCGAACGGCGCGACCGCGTAACACAGGCCGGCCGCGAACCCGGTCGCCTCGTCCCACAGCCGGCGCGCGGCCAGCACCACGCCGAGCAGGGCCAGCGTGCTCAGGGCGGCCGTCACGGCCCGCGCGACCAGCACGGCCTCGGGCCCGGGCGGCACGAACAGCGCGCCGACGAAGATGCCGAGCCCCTTGCCGTACTGCCAGGGCTTCTCGAGGTTGAAGCCCTCGGCGATCTGCACCGACCAGCGGGCGTGGCCGACCTCGTCGAGGAACGGCGGCAGCGCGTCGAGGGCCAGAAGCCGCAGCCCGAGGTGGAGCGCCAGCAGCGCGACCCACGGCGCGGCCAGGCGCAGCGCCTTCACGCCCGCGCTCCGCGCCCGCGCGCCACGACCAGGCCCGCGGCCAGCAGCAGCGCCCCGGCGGCGTCGGCGGCAGCGGCCGGCCACAGCAGCACGAGCCCCGCGGGCACCCGGAGCACAGGCGGAACAGCCAGGAGGCGCAACACGCCCGGGGCGACGAGGAGCGCGAGACCGAGCGCGGCCGTGAGGACCGGCAGGGCGACGGCGGCCGCGGGGCCCTCGAGCAGCAGCAGTTCGCCGCCGGGGGCGAGGAACGCGAAGGGCACCAGGAACGCCGGCAGCGCCCAGTGCAGCGCGCTGCGCATCGTGTCGTTCGGGGAGGCCCCGAGCTGCGCCGCCACCGCGTGACACGACAGCGCCGTGGGCGGAGAGACTTCCGAGAGCACGGCGTAGGTGAACACGAACAGGTGGGCCGCCGGCACCGGGGCGCCGGCCTCGACCAGCGCCGGAGCGATGGTCACGGCGGCGATCGCGTAGCTCGCCGTGATCGGCAGCGCGAGACCGAGCACGATCAGGGACAGGGCCGACAGCACGGCGACGCCGGCGAGCGAACCGCCCGCGGCCTGGACGACGATGCCGGACAGCTTCAACCCGAGGCCCGTCAGGTTCAGCGCGCCGACCAGGATGCCGGCCGTCGCACAGGCCGCGGCCACCGGCAGCAGCGACTCCCCCGCGTCCTCGAGCGCGCGCACCAGCTCGCGAGGCCGCCGCTCCTCGGCCGGCAGCAGCAGCCCGACCACCAGCGCGAGGGCGAGGCCGGCGATCGCGGCCAGCGTGGGCGAGAACCCGAGCAGCAGCGCCGCGAACAGCGCGAGCAGGCTGCCGAGGTGCGGCCAGCCTGCGCACAGCGTGGTCCACAGGTGGGGAGCCCCCTGCTCGACCGTCGCGCTCGCGGCTTCGGCTTCGACCCGCAACAGGAGGCCGAGGTAGTAGAGCCCGCACGGCACGATCGCCCAGCGAACGACGTCCGCGTAGGCTGCGCCCGTCAGCTCGGCCATCAGGAACGCGGCGGCCCCCATCACCGGCGGCGAGAGCACGGCGCCGACACCGCCAGCGGCGAGCAGCCCTCCGGCGACCGCTGGCGAGTAGCCCGCCCGCAGCAGCAGCGGGCCGGCGACGGAGCCGAGCGTCACCGTGGTCGCGACGCCGGACCCGCTCGGCCCGCCCAGCAGGAACGAGGCGAGCGTCACCGCCCGCCCCGCGCCGCGGCGTCCCGCTCCGGCGGCGGCGCGCGCGACGTCGAGGAAGAAGCGGCCCGCGCCGCTGCGGTCGAGCACCGCGCCGTAGAGCGCGAAGAGCGCGACGAAGGTGGCCGACACCGCGAGCGGCGCGCCGAACAGCCCCTCGAGCCCCAGGAACTGGAACGCGAGCACCCGTTCCCACGAGTAGCCGCGGTGGCCGAACGGCGCCGGCAACGCGGCGCCGAACACGGCGTAGAGAATCGCGAGCAGGCCGAGCAGCGGCAGGGCCGGACCCGTCGTGCGGCGCGCCGCCTCCAGCACCAGCACGATCAACACGGCCGCGGCGGCGAGATCGAGCCCGGACGGCCGCGTGCCGCGGTAGACGAGCGCTTCGAAGTCGAGCGCCATCCACGCCACGATCACGAGGGGCGCCACGGCCGCGAGCACGTCGACCGCCTGGCCCGCGCGGCCGCGCCCCGTCCGATACAGCGCCGGCACCAGGGCCAGGGCGAGTGCGAGGTGTCCGGCGCGGACCAGGTGCGCGGGCCACAGGAAGACGACGGCCAGCAGCGCGAAGCCGCCCAGCGCAGCGGCGAGCAGCCGCACCGGCACCGGACGCGCCTGCCGCGCGTGGGCCCGCAGGTCGCGGTAGGCCGCCTCGTCGCCCGACGCCCCCGGCGGCGCGCTCAGCGGGACCAGGCGCCGCGCTCCCGGTAGTAGCGGATCGCGCCCGGGTGATAGGGAGCGGCGCTGGCCGCGGTCGCACGGCCGAGCTCGATGCCGCGCGCCTCCGGGTGAGCGGCCTGCAGCTCGGCCGCCGCCTCGAACAGCACCCGCGTCAGGTCGAAGGCCAGGGCCTCGTCGACCGACTCGGCCACCACGAGCAGGTTGGGCACGGTGGAGCACGGCGTGTCGGCGGCCAGGCCGTAGGCCGAGGCCGGCAGCAGGCCCTCGGCGTAGTGATCCCCGTGGGCCGCGCGCAGGGCGGCGACGGTGGAGGCCGTCTCGACGAGCCGCAGCCGCGCGCCGGGCCCGCTCGCCAGCTCGCGAATCGCCGCGGTGCCGGCGCCGCCGCTCCAGAAGAAGGCGTCGATGCGGCCGTCGCGCAACGCGTCGGCCGACTCCGCGACCGACAACCGCTCTCCCGCCACGTCGCGCGCGGGATCGAGCCCGGCTGCGACCAGCGTGCGCTCCGCGATCACCTCCGTGCCCGAGTTGGGCGCGCCGAGCGAGACGCGCCGGCCGCGCAGGTCGGCGAGGCTCGCCACCGGCCCGCCGTCGCGCGCCACCAGGTGCGTGAAGTTGGGGTAGAGCGCCGCCAGCGCGCGGATCGGCAGCGGCCGGCCGAAGCGCCCCTGCCCGGCCACGGCGTCCGCAGCCGCGTCGGCCAGCGTGAAGGCGACGTCCGCCTCGCCGCGCGCCACCCGCTCGAGGTTCTCGACCGACGCCGCGGTCACCTCGGCGGTCGCCTCCACGCCGCCGAGGCGCCTCTCGACGGCCCGCGCGTAGGCGCCGCCGAGCACGTAGTAGACGCCGCCCGTGCCACCCGTGGCGATCGACAGCCGGCGCGGCCTGCTCCCGCCGCTGCACGCGAATGCGGCGGCGGCGGCGCACAGCCAGGTCGCGTCACGCCGCTTCACCGCGCCGCCACCTCGAGCTCGCGGCCGAAAGCCGCCGCGAACCGGCCCGCGAGGCCGCGCGGGCGCCAGCCGGCCAGCTCGCGCACCCGCACCCGGCTGCGGCCCGGCACGTTCTCGACGGTGGCGTGCAACCGCTGCCCGCGCGGGCAGCGGTGCTCGAGGTCGTCGGCCAGCGCCAGCAGCACGCCCGCACGCTCCACCGCCTCGCGGTCGGCTGCCGCCACCAGCGGCTGCATCGGGCGCGGGCTGGCGTCGGCGTCGCCGCTGCGCGTGATCGCGGAGACGAGCGCAACCTCGCGGTGTGTGAATCCGTCGAGCTCGGTGGCGAGCAGGATGTCGGCGGCGTGCTCGTAGCGGTCGAAGTAGTCGACGCTGCGGCCGACGTCGAGCAGCGTGGCGGCGTGGGCCAGCGCCTCGCGCAGCTCGGCCGCGCCGCGCGGCAGCAGCCCGGCGCCGAGCGCGCGGGCCAGCCCGGCTCGCCGCTCGGCCGAGTGCGCGTCGAAGCCCGCGAAGCGCCGCCCCAGGGCCCGCACCGAGGCGTCGCGCACGTCGGGCACCGACGGCAGGTCGGCGCCGTCGATTCCGTAGGCGATGCCCTCGCGCACGCCCTGGCCGGAAACCAGCACCCGCTCGGCGCCGACGTGCTCCATCAGCGCGAGGATGCCGCAGGCGCCGCCCGCGATCGAGTCGCCGCGGTCCTGGTTGAGGCCGGGCAGCCGCTCGCGCTTGCGGGCCCGCCGCGACACGAGCGCCTCCGCGATGTCGCGCACGCCGCCGCGCGACAGCTCGTAGCCGTGCAGCCGCGTGATCGGGTACGGGCGGCCGTGGCGGTGCATCTTGGCGAGGTTGCGGACCGACCCGCCCGTGCCGGCGAACACCTCGCCTGCGCGCAGCCGCGGCACGCCGGCCTCGTCGAGCTGTGCCAGCACGTGCTCGCGCAGCCGCCGCACCTCGGCGCGGGTCGGCGGGTCGGTCAGAAGGAAGTGGTGGGAGAGCCGCAGCGAGCCGAGCCGCAGGCCGAACGAGCGCAGGGCGCGCCGGGCCCGGAAGTGCGTCACCTGCATCGAGCCGCCGCCCATGTCGAACAGCAGCCCGCTCTCGACGGGCAGCCCGCGCACCGCGCCGAGGAAACCGAAGCGGGCCTCGGCCGCGCTGTCGAGGATCTGCACGCGGATGCCGAGCTCGCGCCGCACGCGGGCGATGAACAGCGCGCCGTCCGCGGCCTCGCGGGCGGCGGCGGTCGCCAGCGCCACCACCCGCCGCGCCCCCGCCCCGCGGGCGATCGCGTGGAAGTCGCGCAGCGCCTCCATCGCCCGCTCGATGCCGCGGTAACCCAGCCGGCCGCGGTCGTCGAGCTCCTCGACGAGCCGCAGCGAGGCGCGCGCGCTGGCCAGGATCCGCAGGTGGCCGGCGGCCTCGCGCGCGTAGACCACCACCCGGCCCGAGTTCGAGCCGACGTCGATCACGGCGACCGACTCGGGAAGCGAACCTGCGGCGCGCACCATCGGGCCGGAGTATAGGCGCTCGCACCGACAAGGAACGGGCCGGCGCCGGGGAGGCACCGACCCGTCGAACCTTCCTTCCGGAAGGGTCCGTCAGCGGGCGGACCTCCGCGCGAGGCGGAGATCCTGGAGGACCGGGGCTACGCCCCGGGGCGAGAGGTCAGAGGAGGAGATGAGGGGAAAGGTGGGGCTCCTCGGGTCGCTGCTGGGTCGGTTGTCGCCGCTTGAAGAAGATCCGTTCATTGCCGGGGATCTCCCCACCTACCGCCCCCTGCTGCAAGCCGCGGGCCAGCCCCGGGGAGCCTCCGGACCGCAAAACGGGAGCGTCGGAGCGCCCGGGGCGGCAACCGCTGCGGCGGCCTGCCCCGGGGCGCGCACGAAACGCCTAGTACTTCACCGAGCAGCCGTAGGGCGTCGAACTCGCGACGCTGACGGGCTTGCCCGCGAGCGCCTCGTCGAGCGCCGCCGCCACGTGGTTGCGGGCGCCCGCGATGTCGGCCACGTCGGTCGAGGGCTTGTCGTCGATGCCGCCCGCGTAGACGAGCGTGCCCTTGGGGTCGATCACGTACATGTGCGGCGTGGTCCTGGCCCCGTAGGCCTTGCCGGCCTTGCCGTCGGCGTCGAGCAGGTAGGCGCTGGGCGCGGCCTTGCGCTCCGCCAGCTTGCCCGCGACCTCGGCCGGCTGCAGGTGGCCCTGCTTGCCCGCCGCCGACGAGTTCACGGTCAGCCAGACGACGTCCTTGCCCGTGTAGGTCTTCTGCAGCTTCTGCATGTTGCCGCTCTCGTAGTGCTTGACCACGAACGGGCAGTCGAAGTTGTTCCACTCGAGCACGACGAACTTGCCCTTGAACGACGAGAGGGAGTGCGCCTTCCCGGTGCTGTCGGTGAGCGTGAACTCCGGGGCAGGCTGGCCGACGACGGCCGCCGCGTGAGCAGGCGCCGCCAGCACCACGGCGACGAGCGCGGCAAGGAATGCGGAACGCTTCACTTCGGGTCCTCCTTGGGAATGGTTGTCGAAGAACGGCGGATCAGAGCGTCTCGTCGAGCGCCTTCAGGATCGTCCCGGCGTCGAGGATCTCGGGCAGCAGTCGGTGCGGCTTGCTGGCATCGCGGCCGTAGAGCACGTAGACCGGCACGCCCTGGCGGCCGTACTCCGCGAGCGCGCGGGTGATGCGCTCGTCACGCAGCGTCCAGTCGGCCTTGAGCAGCGCGACCCCCTCCGCCTGGAAGCGCGCCGCCACCTCCGGCGAGGCCAGCGCCACCCGCTCGTTGACCTGGCAGGTCAGGCACCAGTCCGCCGTGAAGTCGACGAACACGGGCCGTCCCGCGGCCCGCAACTCGGCGAGGCGCTCGGGCGACCATGGCTCCCACGCGAGCCCGCCGGCCGCCGGGGCCGCGGCGTTCGTGGTGGCCCGCTGCGGCTGGCTCATGCCCAGCGCGAGCCCCGCGCAGAGCAGCAGCGCGGCGCTGCCCAGCGCCAGCACGCGACCGCGCCCGCTCGCCTCCGGGGCCGTGCCGCGGCCGTAGGCCCAGGCCGCCATCGCCACCAGCACCAGGGCCAGCAGCAGCGCGGCCACGCCGTCGATCCCCGTCTGGCGGCCGAACAGCCAGGCCAGGAACACCACGGTGCCGAGCAGCACGAAGCCCATGAGCTGCTTGAACGTCTCCATCCAGCGCCCGGGCTTCGGCATCAGCGCCAGCAGCCGGGGCGACGCCGAGAGCGCCAGGTAGGGCGTGGCCATGCCCGCGCCGAGAGCCGTGAAGACGGCGAAGTTGACGGTGGCCGGCTGGGCCAGCGCAAAGCCCAGCGCCGAACCCATGAACGGCGCGGTGCACGGCGTGGCGGTCAGGGTCGCGAGCGCCCCGCCCCAGAACGAGCCGGCGAGCCCGTGGCGAGGCGCGCGCCCCGCGACCGACGACAGCGACTCGCCCACCTCGAAGACGCCGAACATGTTGAGGGACAGCAGCGTGAACAGGCTGGCCAGGAAGGCCACGAACGGCGGCGACTGGAGCTGGAAGCCCCAGCCGATCTGCTCGCCGCCCGCGCGCAGCGCGAGCAGCGCCCCGGCCAGCGCCCAGAAGAAGACCAGCACGCCCGCCGCGAAGGCGAGGCCGTGGCGCAGCGCGCCGCCCTCGCCGCCGCCGTGCTTGACGAACGCGAGCACCTTGAGCGAGAGCACCGGCAGCACGCAGGGCATCAGGTTCAGCAGCAGGCCGCCCACGAAAGCGAAGCCGAGGGCGACGGGCAGGCTCGGCCCCGTGCCGGCCGGCGGCGCCGCGGGCGCGGGCGGCTTCGGAGGGGCCACCGCGTCGGCCGCCCCCTCCCGCAGCGGCACCGAGACCGTGAATCCGCGCCCGTCGGCCGTGGTGACGACGCCGTCGAGGGTCGCGGGCAGCGCCCCGCCGTTGGGGTTGCGCGCCATCACGACCCGGAAGCCCGAGCCCGCCGACGTCACCTCCTGGGGGACCGCGTACTCGACCAGTTGGCTGGCCAGCGGGAAGAAGTGGACCGGCGTCGCGGCGCCCGGCGCCTCGCTGATCGACAGCGCGATGGCCTGGGCGCCCGCCAGGGCTTCGCCCTTCCAGCCGGTCGTCGGCCGCGGCAGCCGCTCGCGGGCACGGGCGAACGCCGTCGCCTGCGCGGCGTCGGGCGCGGCCTGAGCCACGACCGGCAGCGTCAGCGCGAGCTGCGCCTTGCCGGGCAGGCACTGCTCCTTGCACTCCAGCCAGTCGACCTTCCCCTCGAGCGTCACGGTCGAGCCGGGCACGGCCGTCGCCGGGACCCGGATCTCCGAGAGCAGCCAGGCTTCGCCGTCGTACCCGTAGCTGACCAGGGGCCCGACCTCGATCCGGGCCGGCACGGGCCACTGGATCGGCCCTGCCTCGAAGCCCTCGGGCAGCGTCCAGCGGATCTTCGTCGGCAGGCCCGAGTCGCCGGGGTTCAGCCAGTACGTGTGCCACTCCGGCTCCATCTCGAGGCGGAGCGCGACGTTCAGCACCTGGCCCGGCACGACGGCCGTGGTCTCCGGCACCAGCGTCGCGACGACGTGCTTGCTGCGGCCGGACGCGGCCTGGCCGGAGGCCGGGACCGCCGCCAGCAGCGCGGACAGCAGGAGAAGAGCGCCCTTCATGATCCCCGGAAGCGTAGCGCGAAGCCCGCGGAGACGGCCATGGAACGGCGCAAAAACGGAGCAAAAAGATATGTGCGCTCAGGCCTCCGTGGCGGGCGGAGCGGGCTTCAGGGCGCCCCGCCACACGTACGCGCACAGGGCCAGGAAGAGCACGATCGAGACCGTTTCGGCGATCCCCACGTTGTCGTAGAACGGGGTCTTGATGCGGTCCTCCGCGTACCACACGAGGCCGCCCAACCAGGCGTCGGACTGCGGCGGCAGCAGCCGCAGCGCGGCGCCGAACACCCCGCCGAGCGCCCCGCCGGCCATCAGGCCCGAGGCGATCACGACGCCGCGCTCCCGGATCCGCGCGCCGGCGGCGTTGCCTGCGCGCTCCGAGCGCTCCTGCAGCCGGTGGGCCAGGAAGCCGCCGACGAGGGCGGGCGTGTTGAGCTCGAGCGGCAGGTACATGCCGAGCGCGAAGATCAGCGCCGGCACCCCGAGCATCTCCATGATCACGGCGATCACCGCGCCGGTGCCGAACAGCGCGTAGGCGATCGGCTCGCGGCTCATGAAGCTCTCGACCAGCGCCTTCATCAGCGAGGCCTGCGGCGAGGCCAGCACCGGCCGCGGGTCGCCCGGCGCCGCTTCGCCGAACTGGAACGCGCTGGCCAGCATCACGATGGTGAGGCCCGCCGCCACTGCCGAGACCAGGATGCCGAGGAACTTGACCTTCTCCTGCGCTTCCGGCGTCGAGCCCAGCCAGTAGCCCGTCTTGAGGTCGGTGATCATCTGGCCCGAGACCGACAGCGCCGTGCAGACCATGCCCGCGATCGCCATCACGAAGAACATCCCGGTGGTCCCCGACAGGCCGAAGTTCAGCAGCACGACCGAGCTGACGATGATCGTCAGCATCGTCATCCCCGACACCGGGTTGCGCGCGGTCGTCGCGATCGCGTTGGCCGCCACCGAGGCGAAGAAGAACGAGAAGACGAGCGTCAGCGCGAGGCCGACCAGGGTGACGACCAGCGAGCTGCCGAGGCTGCCGAAGAAGACGCCGGCGCCGAGCGCCGAGAGCAGCACGCCGATCAGGATCGTGACCATCGGCAGGTCGCGGTCGGTGCGCTCCTGCGAGTGGTGGCCGCCGGCCTGGAACGCCTTCTTCGCGATCGCCAGCGAACCGATCACGACCTTCAGCGACTTCAGGATGCCGAAGATGCCGGCGGTGGCGATCGCGCCGACGCCCATGAAGCGCACGTAGCTGCGGTAGATCTGCTCGGCCGACATCTCGGCGATCGGCACCCGGCCCGGGTACACGACCGCGTCGCCGAGGTGCTGGCCGACCATCCAGAACAGCGGCACCAGCGCGAAGTTGGCGAGGAAGCCGCCCGCGCACAGGATCATCGACGAGCGCAGCCCCATCACGTAGCCGAGGCCGAGGATGAAGGCGATCGCGTCGAAGCCGACGACGACGCGCGCCTTCTCGGCCAGCGCCTTCACCGGCTCCAGGAACTGCAGGTGGACGAACTCGCGCCACACCTGGAACGTGGTGACGAAGAAGTCGTAGACAGCCGCGATGCCCGTCGCCTGCAGGAGCAGCCGCGCCTGCTCGCCGCCCTTCTCGCCGGTGACGAGCACCTCGGTGATCGCCGTCGCCTCGGGGTACGGGAGCTGGCCGTGGGTCTCCCGCACGAAGTAGCGGCGCAGCGGGATCAGGAACAGCACGCCCATGCAGCCGCCCGCCAGGCAGATGAAGACCGTCTGCAGCGGGTGCGGGTCGAGCTTCAGGATGTAGAGCGCAGGCAGCGTGAAGATGGCGCCGGCGACCAGCGAGCCGGAGACGCCGCCGACGCCGGTGATGATCACGTTCTCGAGGAGCGACGAGCGCCGCGCGTACACGCGGGCGAGGCCGATCGCCAGGATCGAGATCGGGATCGCCGCCTCCATCACCTGGCCGACCTTGAGGCCGGAGTAGGCGGAGGCGACCGTGAACAGCACGCAGAAGAACAGACCCCAGCCGATCGAGCGCCAGGTCGCCTCGGGGGGGCGCTCGCTGGCGGGCACCATCGGCTGGTAGACCTCGCCTGGCGCCAGTTCCTTGTACGCGTTCTCCGGCAGGGATCGCGTCGCGGGGGAGTCCATGTCGCTGCCTCCTGGTGGGCCCGCGGCCGCCTGCCGGAGTCCGGGCACGGTCATGCACTTCGCGTGCCTGCCCGGGCGCCAACTTTGCCGCTCCGGGGCGCCGCCGAGGTCGCGGTGGTAAGGTTGCGCGACCCCAGCCAAGCGAGGACCACTCCCATGCGCCTGTCCGCCGTCGTCGCGGCGACCCTGCTGGCGACCGCCGCCGCCTTCGCGGCCGGTCCGCAGCAGAAGGCCGCCGACCTGCCCGTCTTCGGCGTCGACTCCGTCGTCGTCGCCGTTCCAGTCTTCGTGCTCGACAAGAACGGCAAGGCCGTGCCCGGCCTGACCCGCGAGGCGTTCGCGGTCGAAGACGACGGCAAGGCGGTGCCGATCGTGGCCTTCCAGGCCGTCGATGCCGCGGCTCCCCCGTTCGCGCCCGGCAGCCCCGCGCTGACCCGGGCGGCCGCGCGGCGCCAGTTCCTGTTCCTGTTCGACCTCTCCTTCTCGACGCCCGACGGCGTGCGCCGCGCGCGGGACGCCGCGCTGCAGGCGCTGGACCAGAGCCTCGCGCCCGGCGACCTGGCGGCCGCCGCGACGTTCGGGGCGGCCGGCGTCAAGCTGCTGGTCGGCTTCACGAGCGACCGCGATCAGTTGCGGCGGGCCGTCGTCGACCTCACCGGAGCGCAGGGCGAGCGGCGCCCCGATCCACTGAACCTGGCCTTCGACCTCGGCCTGCGGCTCGGCGAGAGCGGCGGCCTCAGCCGCACCTACGAGAAGGGCGAGCCGATCGGCCAGAACGACACCCTCGACGACCAGCTCCGCGCCCAGCTCGTGCTGCAGGACAAGGTCGAGCGCCAGATCTACACGGCCCGCGTGCAGGACTTCATCGGCGGCCTGCAGGGCCTGTCGCAGATGCTCGACTCCGTGCAGGGCCGCAAGCAGGTGCTGCTGCTGTCGGCGGGCTTCGATCCCGGCGTGCTCGGCGGCGCCGAAGGCGCGCAGCGCGTGGAGAGCTCGCGCGCGGTGACCGAAGGCCGCCTGTGGGAAGTCGACAGCTCGACCTACTTCGGCGACGCCCGCGCGACCGGCGCGATGGGCACGCTGTTCGACGCGCTGGCCGCTTCCGACGTCGTGATCCACGCTCTGGACGTGACGGGCCTCGGCGCGGGTGCGGGCGCCGAGTCGGGCCGTGGCGGCGCCTCCGCTCGCGGCTCCGAGTCGCTGGCCCAGCTCGCGCTCAACTCGGGCGGGCGCTTCGTCAAGTCGACGAACGACGCGGCGGCGGCGCTGCGCGACATCCTCGACGCCAGCCGCCACTACTACGTCGTCGCGTTCGAGCCGCGGGCCGGCGGCAAGAAGCCGGGCCAGCTCCGGCGGCTGAAGGTGAAGGTCGCGGGCGACGGGCTCAAGGTCTCGCATCGCGCGGGGTGGACGCTGCCGGCGGCGGGAGAAGCCGGCCGCTCGCGACTGGCGACGGCCGACGCGATCGCCAAGGGCCTCGAAGGCGGCCCGTTCGACCTGCGCGCCGTCGCCGTGCCCTACCGCGGCGAAGCCGGCGCGACGCTGCCGGTCGTGCTGGCGATCGGCGGCGAGGGTCTCCTGGCCGCCGACGCGAAGGGCGTGCTCGAACTCGAGCTGTTCGGCTACGCGTTCGGCGCCGACGGGCGGATCGCGGACACCGTCGCGGCCGCGCCCGCCTTCGACCTCGGCCAGGTCGGGCCGGCGATCCGGGCCCAGGGCGTCCAGGTGCTGACCTCGTTCCGGGTGGCGCCGGGCCCCCACGAGTTGCACTTCCTCGTGCGCGACCGGCGCACCGGCCGTGCGGGCGGCCTGCGCGTCGCGGTGGTGGTGCCGGATCTCGAAGGGCCCGCGCCCGCGCTGTCGGCGCCCCTGATCGTGGACGACCCGCGCACGCGCGTCGTCCTCCCCGCCGCCAGCATGGGCAGCCCGAAGCTCGAGATCCCGTTCCGCCTCGGCGAAACCGCCTTCGTGCCCGACGTCGCGGGCGTCCTGCGCAACGGCCAGGCGCGGGAGGTCGCGCTGCTCGCGTGGAAGGCGCCCGCGCTCGGCTTCGCCGAGATCGGGGCCCGCGTGGTCGGCGCCGCGGGCGAGGCCCACGCGGTCCCGGTGCGCCTCGCGCGCAGCTTCCGCGACGCGGACGGCTTCACCCGGCTGGTTCTGGCGCTCACGCCGCAGGGCCTCGCCGCGGGCGACTACGCGCTGGAGATCTCGTTCCGCGACCCCGACACCGGCGAGACGACCGTGTCCGCCGGGCGCGCGCGCGTGGAGTGAAGCTGGTGCCGGAGGTGGGACTCGAACCCACACGGGCCTTTCGGCCCCGGGGCTTTTAAGGCCCCCGCGTCTGCCATTCCGCCACTCCGGCGCGGGGCGATGATGCCCCACGCCGCGCCGCCCGCGCGAGGTCGCGTTGACGGCGCGCAGTCCGGCGATCAGGATCCGCCCGGAGGTTGCCCCGATGCGTGCTCGCCTCACCGCCGTCGCACTCGCCTTCGCCGTCCTCGCCACCCTGCTCGCCCCGCGCGCCGCGGCGGACGCCGCGTCGCCCGCCGGTCACTGGAAGGGCGCGATCGAGGTGCCGACCGGGCGCCTCGAGATCGACGTCGACCTCGTGCGCGCCGAAGGCGGCGCGTGGAGCGGGGATATCTCGATCCCCGCGCAGGGCGCGAAGGACCTGGCGCTGGCCGACGTGTCGGTGGCGGGCGCGGTGGTCTCGTTCCGGATGCCTGGCGTGCCCGGCGACCCGAAGTTCGCGGGCGAGCTCTCCGCCGACGGCGCGACGCTCGCCGGCACCTTCAGCCAGGGCGGGGCGACGCTGCGCTTCTCGCTCTCGCGCGGCGACTCCCCCGCCGCCGCGGCGCGCCAGAAGCTCGACGGCCTCGACGCGGTGATCGAGAAGGCGCTCGCCGACTTCGAAGCGCCGGGGATGGGCCTCGCCGTCGTGCGCGGTGGCGAGGTCGTGCTCGCGAAGGGCTACGGCCTGCGCGACCGCGAGCAGAAGCTGCCCGTCACCGCCGACACCCTGTTCGCGATCGGCTCCACGACCAAGGCGATGACCGCCACCCTGCTCGGGATGCTGGCCGACGAGGGCAAGGTCGCCTGGGACGCGCCGGTGCGCCGCTACCTGCCGTGGTTCGCCCTCAAGGACGCGGCTCTGTCCGAGCGGCTCACGGTGCGCGACCTGGTCACCCACCGCTCGGGCCTGCCGCGCCACGACCTGCTCTGGTACAACTTCAACGAAGGCACCCGCCGTCAGCTCGTCGAGCGCATCGCCCACCTCGACCTCACCGCCGACCTGCGCGAGAAGTTCCAGTACAACAACCTGATGTACGCGACGGCCGGCTACCTGGCGGGCGAGCTGGCCGGCACGAGCTGGGAGGCGCTGATCCGGGAGCGCCTGTTCGCCCCGCTCGGCATGGCGCGCACGAACGTCTCGGTGCTCGACTCGGAGCGCGACGCCGACCACGCCCTGCCCTACGCGAAGCGCGACGGCAAGGTCGAACGGATCCCGTTCCGCCGCATCGACCTCGTGGGCCCGGCCGGCTCGGTCAACTCGAGCGCTTCCGAGATGGCCCGCTGGCTGCTCTTCAACCTGGCGGGCGGCAAGGTCGGCGAGCGCCAGCTCGTTCAGCGCGCCACGCTCGCGGACGCCCACGCGCCGCACATGGTCGGCAGCGGGCAGGGCGACCGGCGCGAGATCCTGCCGATCGGCTACGGCCACGGCTGGAGCGTCGACGCCTACCGCGGCCACCGCCGCGTCAGCCACGGCGGCGGCATCGACGGCTTCATCACCATGGTCACGCTGTTCCCCGACGACGACCTCGGCATCGTGTCGTTCGTCAACGCCGGCGTCGGCCTGCCCGACGTCGTCAACAACACGATCGCCGACCGGGTGCTGGGCCTCGAGCCCGTCGACTGGATCGGCCAGGCGCTGGCCCGGCGCAAGACCGCCGAGGCGGCCGGCACCGAGGCGGAGAAGAAGAAGGCGGCGGCGCGGGTCGCGGGCACGAAGCCGTCGCACCCGCTGGCCGACTACGCGGGCGACTACGCCCACCCGGGCTACGGCACGGTGAAGGTCGAAACCGCGGACGCGAAGCAGTCGTCGCTCGCGATCACGATCAACGGCATCCGCACGCCGCTCCAGCACTGGCACTACGACGTGTGGAGCGGCACGAAGACGGACGACCCGACCTTCGAGGACACGAAGTTCCTGTTCCGCGGCGACGCCGACGGGCAGATCGCCGCGCTGGAGGCCCGTTTCGACGCCCAGGCGCCGCCGGTCGTGTTCGACAAGCGGCCGCCGGCGCGGCTCTTCGAACCCACGGCTCTTTCGGCGTTCGTCGGCCGCTACCAGTTCCCGAACGTCGCGGCCGAAGTCACGCTCGCGGGCAGCACGCTCAAGCTGACGCTGCCCGGGCAGCCGACCTACACGCTCGAGCCGCTGGTCTCCGGCCGCTTCGCGCTGAAGGAGGCGCCGATCATCCAGATCGAGTTCGTCGAGGCCGCGGGCCGCGTGACCCAGTTGCGCTCGCACCAGCCCGACGGCGTCTACGAGGCGAAGCGGATCGAGTAGCGGCCCTCAGCGACGGGCGGCGGCGATCACGGCGAGCACCGCCTCGTGCAGCGCTCCGTTGGTGACGAGCACCTCGTCCGTTTCCACGCCGAGCGGCGAGCCGTCGAAACGCGAGGCGCGCCCGCCCGCCTCCTCGACCATCAGCGCGCCGGCCATCACGTCCCACGGCTTCAGCCGCTCCTCCCAGAAGCCGTCGATGCGGCCCGCGGCCATGTACGCGAGGTCGAGGGCGGCGGCGCCGTCGCGGCGGATCGCGCGAGCCCGCGCGATGAGCGCGCGGAACAGCACCAGCGCGCGGTCGACGTCGTCGCGGAAGTCGTAGGGAAAGCCGGTCACCAGCAGGCTCTGCAGCAGCTCCGACGTGGACGTGCAGCGCAGCCGTCGGCCGTTGCAGAACGCGCCGGCGCCGCGCTCGGCCGTGAACAGCTCCTGCTTGACGGGGTCGTAGACCGCGCCCGCGACGCGCTCGCCGCGCCGGGTCAGCCCCACCGAGGCGCAGTAGAAGGGATAGCCGTGGGCGTAGTTCGTGGTCCCGTCGAGCGGATCGACGTACCACACGTAGTCCGAGCCGCGGCGCTCCGTCGCGGTCTCCTCCGTGACGATGTCGTGGTCGGGGAAGCGCTCGCGCACCACGCGCAGGATCGCGTCCTCGCTGGCGCGGTCGACCTCGGTCACCAGGTCGACTTCGCCCTTGTGGCGGATCTCGATCGCCTGGCCGCGGTAGCGGGCCTGCACGGCGCCCGCCGCGAGCACCGCCTCGGCCGCCACGTTCGCGAAGCTGCTGCTGTCCACGCTCGTCTCTCCCTTCCCCGGCGCCGGATTGTAGGCCGGCCCGCCGGCGCGGGCGCCGCGCGGGCGTAGTAGCATCCGCGGCCGATGTCGCTGCCTGCCCCTGCCGACCAGCGCCTGCCGAAGCTCGCCACCGGCGTGCTGCTGCTGGGCGCCCTGCTGCTGGCCGTGTTCCGCGCCGACCAGTTCCCCCTGCTCGGCCCCGACGAGCCGCGCTACACCCGGGTCGCGGTGGAGATGCACCGCGCGGACGAGTGGGTGCGCCCGACGCTGCAGGGCGAGCCGTGGCTGGAGAAGCCGATCCTCTTCTACTGGCTGGCCTCGGCCGCGTTCGACCTGTTCGGGGAGACCGAGACGGCGGCGCGCCTGCCTTCGAACCTGGCGGCCGTGGCCCTGGTCGGGCTGACCGCGCTCTTCGGAGCCCGCACCCTCGGCGCCCGCGGCGGGCTGCTCGCCGGCGGCCTGCTGGCCACCGCGATCCTGCCCTTCGTTTACGCCCGCGCCGCCAGCATGGACATGCTGCTCGCGGCCTCCGTGACGGCCGCTGTCGCGCTGTGCGGCCTGCGCCTGCTCGGCATCGCCGGCGGCACGGTCTGGCCAGCCGCCTTCGCGGCGATGGGGCTCGCCACGCTCGCCAAGGGCCCGCTCGGCATCGTGCTGCCGCTGCTCGTGCTGCTCGCGTGGAGCGCCGCGACGCGGCAGGCGGTGCCACTCCTCCAGTTTCTGCGGCCGGGCAACCTGCTCGCGCTGCTGCTGGTCGCCGGGCCGTGGTACGGCGCGATCCTCTTCGACCAGGGCTGGCACTTCGTCGACGTCTTCATCCTGAACCACAACCTGGCGCGGATGACCTCGACGATCCACAACCACCCGGGCCCGTTCTGGTACTACGTGCCCGTGCTGCTGGCGGGGCTGTTCCCCTGGAGCGGCCTGGTCGTGCCGGCCGTGGCCGGCGCGGCGCCGCGCCGCTCGCGGGTCGACCTGTTCCTGCTGTGCTGGCTGCTGGCGCCGCTCGCGTTCTTCTCCTCGGCCGGCTCCAAGCTGCCGGGCTACATCCTGCCCTGCCTGCCGCCGCTGGCGCTGCTGTGCGCGCAGGCGGCGCTCCGCATCGACCGCGAGCGCGGCGGCTGGGGCTGGGGCCGCTTCGCGGCGCTGCTGACGCTGGCGCTGGGCGCCGTGCTGTTCGCCGCGCCGTTCGCGTGGGCCCGCCGCGGCGAGAGCGGAGCGCTCGCCCTGTGGCCGGCCGGCGCCTGGGCGCTGCTCACCGCGTTCCTCTTCTCGCGCCGCATCGCGAAGGACGCGTTCGCCGCCTATCGCGCGCTGGCGATCGGCGGCGCCGGCCTGCTGCTGCTGCTCGCCCTGTCGCTGCCGCCGCTGCTGGCCCGCCTCGAGTCCGGCCGCGCGCTGTTCGCGCCGGCCCGCGGCCGCGAGGTGCTGGCATGGGGCGCGTGGCGCACCGCGTGGATGGCCGGCTACTTCTACAACGACGGCCGCGTGCGCGAGATCGAGGGCATCGCCGACGTCGCGCGCGCCGTGGAGCCGGGCCCGGCGCTGGTGCTGGCCGGCCCCGCCCAGCGCCGCGAGCTGGAGCGCGCGAGCGGCCTCGAGGTGTTCGCCCTCGCGGAAGGCCCGCGCCGCAACGCGCTGCTGCGCGTGAAGCGGGCCGGCAGCGGCCTCTAGGCCTTCTTCACCATCCGGACGACGGTGCCGCCGCGGGGCGGGAAGACGTAGCTGACCTCGTCCATGAACTGGCGCATGAAGAAGATCCCGCGGCCGTCCGCCTTCAGCAGGTTCTCGGGGGCCAGCGGGTCGGGCACCGTGCCGGGGTCGAAGCCGGGGCCCTCGTCGGCAATCTCGACGGTGAGCTGGCCGGGCTCCGCGGTGAACGCGATCCGCACCCGCTTGGCCTCGTCCAGCTTGTTGCCGTGCTTGATCGCGTTGGCGACCGACTCGCGCACGGCCACGCTCATGTAGTGGTTCTGGTCGTCGCTGAAGCCGACCAGCGCCGAGAGCTGCGCGAGCACCGTCTGGACCGTTTCGAGCAGGTCCAGCCGGCTCGCGATGTCGAGGTGAACCGTCCCGGGGTCGCTCTTCATGGCCTCGTGGCGTCGCACCTCGTTTGGCGCAAATCGAGAGCGACCGTAACACCCCGATTTCCGATGGTCAAGGCGCGCGGGTTCAGCGAGTTGGCCTCGTGTACGATCGGCGCGCCATGACCCTCGAGTTGTTCCCGGCCCTGCGCTTCGCGGGCCGCTTCCGCGCCCCGGGCGACAAGTCGATCTCCCACCGGGCGGCGATCCTGGCGGCACTGGCCACGGGCCGCTCGCGGCTCTCGGGCTTCTCGCCCGCAGCCGATTGCGCCAGCACGCTCGGCGTCCTGCGCGCCCTGGGAGTGGCACTCGAGACCACGCCGTCGGAGGCCGGCATCGACGTGATCGTCGAAGGCCGCGGCCCCGCGTCGTGGCACTCGCCAGACGGCCCCCTCGACTGCGGCAACTCCGGCTCGACGCTGCGGATGATGGCAGGCGCGCTGGCGGGCCTGCCTCTCGCGGCGACGCTCGACGGCGACGGCTCCCTGCGCCGGCGTCCGATGAAGCGTGTCGCCGAGCCGCTGCGCGCCATGGGCGCGGGCGTGGAGACGACGGGAGAGGGCACGCCGCCGCTGCGCGTGGAAGGCACCACCCTGCGCGCCCTGCGCCACCGGCCCGCCGTGCCGTCGGCCCAGGTCAAGACAGCGGTCCTGCTCGCCGGGCTGAACGCGACGGGCGAGACCTGGGTGGAGGAGGCCGCCGCCACCCGCGATCACACCGAGCGGCTGCTGCCGCTGTTCGGGGTCGAGGTGCTGCGCGCCTCCGGCGCGGTCGGCGTGCGCGGCCCGACACGGCTGCGCGGTGCCGAGGTGGCAATCCCCGGCGACGCCTCCTCGGCCGCGTTCCTCGTCGTCGCCGCGCTCACCCGCCCCGGCTCCGCCGTGCGCGTCGAGCACGTGCTGCTCAACCCCGGGCGGGCCGCGTTCCTCGAGGTGCTGCGGCGAATGGGCGGCGACCTCGAGTGGAAGGTCGAGACCGAAGCGCCGGAACCCGTCGGCTGGATCGAGGCCCGCGGCTCCCGGCTGCGCGCGACGCGGATCGAGCCGCACGAGGTGCCGGCCCTGGTCGACGAGATCCCCGCGTTGTGCGCGGCGGCCGCGAGGGCCGAGGGCACCACGGAGGTGCGCGGCGCCGCGGAGCTGCGCGTCAAGGAGAGCGACCGCCTGGCCGCCCTGGCCGAGGGCCTGGCGCGGCTGGGCCTGGCAGTCGCGGAGCGGCCCGACGGCCTGGCGGTCACCGGGCGCGAGACGCTGCGGGCCGCCCGCCTGCGGGCCCACGGCGACCATCGGATCGCGATGGCGCTGGCCGTCGCGGCGCTGTCGGCCGACGGGCCGTGCACGCTCGACGATCCCGAGTGCGCAGCCGTGTCGTTCCCGACCTTCTTCGAGGCGCTGGAGCGCGGGGCCGTGCGCGCGTGATGCGGCGGGTCGTGCTGGTCGGCTTCATGGCCGCGGGCAAGAGCACGATCGGCGCCCGGCTCGCGCGGCGACTCGGGTGGGACTTCCTCGACATGGACCAGAGGATCGAGGATCGCCTCGGCCTGTCCGTCGCCGAGGCCTTCGCCCGGCTGGGCGAGCCGGCCTTCCGCGCGGAGGAGGAAGCCGTCGCCCGCGAACTGCTGGACCGCGGGTCGCTGGTCGTGGCCGCGGGCGGCGGCGCGTTCGCCGAAGAGCGCACCCGCGACCTGCTGCGGAAGGACGCCCTGTGCGTGTGGCTGCGCGCCCCGCTGGCCGTCCTCGAGGCGCGAATCGGGCTCGGGAACGATCGCCCGCTCGCCGCAAATCGTGCGAGAATCCCCGCGCTGTACACCCTTCGCGAGGCGAGCTACGCCCTGGCCGACGCCGTCGTGGACGTCGGCGCGGGCACGCCGGACGAGGAGGCGCTGCGGGTGTTCGAGGTCGTGCTGGCCTGCCGGTCCGACGCGGACCGGAGAAGGTGAATTTTCCTGGGATGCGGTACCTGATCCTCTCGGACATCCACTCCAACAAGGAGGCGCTCTCCGCGGCGCTCTCCTTCATGCGCCGCAAGCGCTGGGACAAGGTCGTCTTCCTCGGCGACCTGGTGGGCTACGGCGCCGACCCCAACTCGACGGTGGACCTGCTGCGCTCGCTGCGGCCGATGGCGGCCGTGCGCGGCAACCACGACAAGGTCTGCTCCGGGATCGAGAACGGGGAGATGTTCAACCGCATCGCGCTCGAGGCGGCGATGTGGACGCGCAAGAAGCTGACGCCGTCCAACCTGCGCTGGCTGAAGCAGCTCCCGGAGGGGCCCGTCGTCGTCGACGACTCCTTCGCGATCTCCCACGGCACCCCGATCGACGAAGACGCCTACATCTTCGGCGAGATCGAGGCGCTCAACGTCTTCCGCCAGACCCCGTTCGAGCTGTGCTTCTTCGGGCACTCGCACTTCCCCGTCGTGTTCGCGCTGTCGCCCGACGAGATCACGACGATCCTGACCGTTGCCCCGGTGTTCCGGCTCAAGATGCGCCCGGGCGTGCGCTACCTGGTCAACCCCGGCTCGATCGGCCAGCCCCGCGACGGCAACCCGCTGTGCTCGTTCGCGATCTACGACTCGGACGCGGGCACGATCGCGATCCACCGCGTCGCGTACCCGATCCAGGCCACCCAGCGCAAGATCCTCGCCGCCGGCCTGCCCCGCCCCCTCGCCGACCGCCTCGGCGTCGGCCGCTAGCAGAAAGAACGGCCGAATCGGCTTCCCGCTCGCGGCTGCGGGCGGTATGGTGGGGTGGTGATCGTCGACTGCCACGTCCACCTCAACAACTATCACGAGCAGCGCGTCACCTCCCTGCGGGGCTGCCTCGACGAGCTGCTGGCGACGATGGAGCGCAACCGCGTCGACGCCTCGCTGGTGCTGACCTCCTACAAGGTGACGGAGCACCGCCCGCCCACGCGCGACGTCGTCCACGCCGTGCGCGACATCAAGAACGTCTTCGTCGTCGCCGGCGTCAGCTACCTCAACTACCTCGAGCGCGACCTGCGCGAGCTGGCCGAGTTCCTGGCCGCCGGCCTCGTCAAGGGCATCAAGCTCTACCCGGGCTACGAGCCCTTCTACCCCTGGGACCCGCGCTGCCGCGTGCTGTACGACCTGTGCCTCGAGTACGACGTGCCGGTGATGATCCACACCGGCGACACCTTCACCCCGAAGGGCAAGCTCAAGTACGCCCACCCGCTCGAGGTCGACGAGGTGGCCGTCGAGTTCCCCGAGCTCAAGATCGTGCTGTGCCACCTCGGCAACCCGTGGCTGCGCGACTGCATGGAGGTCCTCTACAAGAACCGCAACTGCCACGCGGACATCTCGGGGCTGGTGCTCGGCGACTTCGACTCCAAGTTCGAGCGCTGGATGAAGAAGCAGATCGAGGAGGTGCTGATCTACGCCGGCGAGCCGCGCTACCTGCTGTACGGCTCCGACTGGCCGATCGCCAGCATGGAGTCGTACCTGGAGTTCATGGAGAAGCTCGGGCTGCCGGCCGCCAGCAAGCGGATGATCCTCTCCGAGAACGCGATCCGCCTGTTCAAGCTGCCGTTCCCGGCGCCGCCGGAGCCGGCGCCATGAGCGGCAGGGTGGCCATCGCGGCCGTCACCGACCCGCGCGATCCACATTTCACCTCGGCGCTGCGCCTGTTCAACCGCGTGTTCCCGGCAGCGGAGCGGATCGACCGCCGCTACTTCGACGACGTGATGCGGGAGAAGCGGCTGGGGCTGCTGTTCCCGTTCAACACCCACTTCTTCGTCGCCCGCCGCGCGGGGAAGGTGATCGGCTTCTGCAGCGGCACCTACATGGCCGTCGTCAACATGGGCTTCGTCGGCTACCTGGCCGTCGACCCCCGGTTGAAGGGCGGGCAGATCGGCAGCCGGCTGCGGCGCCGATTGGTGGAGGCGATGCGGCGCGACGCGCGGCGCAACGGCCACGCCGACCTGCGCGGCGTCGCCGGCGAGGTCGAGACGGACAACCCCTGGCTGCGCCACCTGGTCGCCCACAAGGGCGTGCTGGCCCTCGACTTCGACTACCGCCAGCCCCCGCTGCGCCCCGGCGAGCCCGAGGTGCCGCTCACCCTCTACGTCGAGCCGGTCGACGGCCACCGCCTGGCCTCGCTCCCCGCCTGGGAGGTGCGAGCCCTGGTCTACGCGCTGTACCGCCGGCTCTACCGCGTGCGCTTCCCGCTGCGGGTGCGCTCGTTCCGCACGATGCTGGCGGCGCTCGAGGGCCGGCGCCGGATCGGCCGCCGCAAGCTGCCTGCGGCGCGGCCGCGGGCCGGCGTCCGCGAGTAGCCTCCGGTCAGGGGTCGAGGCCGAGTTCCCCGAGCAGGCGGCCGACGAGGCGCACGGGCAGGCCCGCGACGTTGCTGGGGCTGCCTTCCACGCGCTCGATGTAGAGCGCGGCGCGGCCGTCGACGTGGTAGCCGCCGGCCTTGTCCATCGGTTCGCCGGTCGCCACGTAGGCCGTGATCTCGGCGTCGCTCATCGGTCCGAAAACGACGCGGGTGCGCTCGAGGCCGCTCGCCTCGCGCCCGTCGTGGGCCACGCAGACGCCGGTGACCACCTCGTGGTCGCGGCCGGCCAGCGACCGCAGCATCGCGGCCGCGTCGTCGGCGTGCTCGGGCTTGCCCAGCGCGCGGCCGTCGAGCAGCACGACGGTGTCGGCGGCGAGCACCGGCAGCGCCTCTTTCGCGGCGATCGCCGCCGCCTTCTCGCGCGCCAGGCGCAGCGCGGCGGCGTCGCCTGCCTCGCCGGGATGCAGGCTCTCGTCGAGGTGCGCCGGGCGCACGACGTGGGCGATGCCCAGCGCACGCAGGATCGCAGCCCGCCGCGGCGAAGCCGAGGCGAGCACCAGCCGCGGCGCGCTCAGCGGCCGAGCACGCCGGCGAGGCGCTCCGCGAGCGCGGCCTCGGCGCCGGGCCCCTTCTGGACGTGGAGGTCGGCGCCGTGCAGCGTGCGCGCCTCCTCCTCGTCCGCCACCGGCACCCGCGTGAAGAGCACGAGCGGGATGTCGACCCAGTCCATCGTCGCCTTGACGATGTTGACGAAGTCGCGCCCGGGCATGTCGCCCTCGATCCCGATCTCCATCACGATCGCGTCGGGCTTCGACTCGCCGATCGCGGCGATCGCCTGCTTGCCGGTCTCGGTCGCCACGACCTCGAGCCCGCGGCTCCGCAGCGACTCCTTCGCGGCTTCGCGGGTGACCGCGTCGTCGTCGAGCAGGATCACGCGGCGACGCGAGCGGGCCGGCGCGGGGCGCGGGCGCGGGTCCGGGTCGGGCTCGTCGGCCGAGGCCTCGAAACCGGTCGCGCTGCCGAAACCGTGGGCCGCGTGCGGCGGCAGCGATGCCGGCACCGGCGAAGCCGAAGGCCGGCCGCGCAGCAGGGCGAGGATCTCCTGCTGCGTCTGGCGCACGGCGCGCAGTTCGGCGAACACCTGCGCGAGCGACGAGGGCGCTTCGGCCGGGGCCGGGAACGCGAGCGGCGTCGGCGCGGCAGGCGGCGGGGCCGGAGCCGCAGCCTTCGGCGGCGGCGGCGGCGCC
>JAANMU010000176.1_pt1 | contig 82404 bp, 85 predicted proteins | sample 7279701 | NCBI WGS metagenome assembly JAANMU01 (sample SAMN14094539, study PRJNA606508) | bioreactor metagenome | isolation source: A lab-scale SPAN reactor treating ammonium-rich wastewater day 57 | place: Ireland: Galway | collected 2017-03-13 | reverse complement strand
CCAGAACGTATGGTGCGTAGGACTCTAACGAAGCGACACCTTGTCGAGCGATTTCTTCAACGTCAGCAGAAACCGGGTAAACGTATCGGGTCGAATGGGCGGAACGGGCGGCGGGAGTGCCCGGCGATTTCGCAACGGACGCAACAAACTCCTTCGATGACCGATCCATTGAGTCTGTGAGTTCTTTGGGCGTAGTCCCCGTGCGGTCCAGTACAAAACTGAAGCCCCTACCATCGGTCAGCCGACCGGAAACTCGTGGAACTTTCGAGATGATATGGGTACTGAGGAACCCCGTTCCGAAACGCCCCACTTGCCCGTCTTCTTGGTTCTTGGTGGAGCCGTGATGGATCAGGTGAGCCACTTGATCGGTATTGAATGCCATCCCGTCGTGCTGAAACGACACTTCGCTTTCAGTGAGGCAAACGTGGACATGAAGCGGTGAACCGGAGTCTGCCGCATCACGAGCGTTTTGGAGCAATTCCCATATCCATCGAGATGCGTGCAGGGAGGCATGGTTCACAAGGTCTTTCAGATTGTTGAACACATCCTGTGCAGTGTTCTCCACGAGTGCTTTGCGCTCGGCAGCCTGAAATTCCTCGGCGAACGACATGGGTTTCCCTTTGTGGCGATGGGGGAGCAGTATTACGCCTTCTTCGCCTTCCTCGGCCTCGGCGTCTGGCCGATCTCGACCATCAACTTGTCGAGCGTGGCGTCGTCGCAGGTGGCAAAAGCACAAAACGCATCGGGCCGCTGAAGAACCCGCTGTCGGATCGGCTCCGGCACCCGCTTCGCCAGGATCAGCAACTCGTCCTCATCGGCTTCCAGAGCATCGGCCAGCCGGTGGATCAGGGCGTCGGATGGATAGTCGCCGAAGTTGAGCCGTTCGTTCTCCACACGGCTCAGGTAAGTGAAGCCAACCCCCACCTTTCCCGCTAGATCACGTAGGCTCCACTTCTTGGCATGTCGAAGCTGCCGAACCCGTTTCCCGAAGGTTGCCACAAAGACGCTCCTGGTCAGCACTTGCTGGTTGCTGATGACCCCTGCATATCGTAGGATGCTTGCACTTCGCAGACAACACCCGTAAGCACGGCAGGCGTGCATCCCCTCAGCCGGTATTGAAGCGCCGAGGATGCGGAATTGTGAACATAGGACCAGATCAGCCGAAACTCTTTGCCAACGCCCCATTTGCATTCGCCGACCGTTTTTTGCAGGATCACGCAGGGCAAATCATCAGTGAACCTCGAACGGCGATCCTCGAACTGATCGCCAACGCCTACGATGCTGGGGCCACGAAGATCGACATCACTTGGCCAATCCAGCGGGGCGAGAAGTTTTCCGTTGTGGATAACGGCATCGGGATGACGAGAGCCGAGTTCGAGCGGCGGTGGCGAACCCTTTGTTATGACCGAGTGGCCGAGCAGGGAACCCAGGTTGTTTTTCCCAAGGGCGTGCGTGGCATCAAACGAACGGCATTCGGGCGCAGTGGCAAGGGCAGGCACGCTCCCTTCTGTTTCGCCGATGCGTATGAGATTGTCACGACGAAAGATGGTGGGTTCATTCACATGCGAGTCGGCCTGGCGGTCGCTGGCACCACGCCCTTTGAAATCACCCTGCTCCACGAATCGAAGAAAAAAGGCCACGGCACCGAAATTTCCGCAGTCCTCGAACGCCACCTGCTCGATCTGGACGAACTACGGCAACTGATCGGGTCAAAATTCATCGTGGACCCGTCGCTGTGCATCAGCGTCAATCAGCAACAGGTGCAACTCCTTTCGCTTGAAGGACTGAAAACGACCGAAATCCCGGTTGAAGATTATGGCACAATCACCGTCCACTTTATTGACTCCATCGAGCATTACCGAAGCTCAAAGCTCCGAGGAATTACTCGAAAGAGATTCGGAAAGCGGGCCGGGTGAGTGCATCGACCGAGATCGTCGCCTATGTCCTCGGTGCGACTCTGGAAGAAGGGCTAGGGCCTGCCGACTACGGCGAGAACAAGAATCTTCACATCATTCCGATGGTGTATCAAACCGTTCTTCGGAAAGCGAACCAACGGACGTTTAACCTTCAGAAGCGTCTCCAAGAAGTGCAGCCCACGATCACGACTGATCCCGAAGTGGAGGAGGTCTTGCGAAGCGACGGACAAAAGGAGTTGTTCGAGAATGTGGTGCCGGAGCCGCATGTTCGACCTGTTGACGACAATGGGCAAGCCGAAACGGTTAAGCAGACGAAGCGAGCGGCTTCCGAAGAAGACGGACAGGCCGGGCAAAAGGACAGCGAGGCGGGCCAGTGACGACCGAATACCACTCCCAATACTACGCCTATCAACTGACGAAGCGGTTGGCCTCGGACAACTCCGAGAAGCTGTCGCAATCGCTGTTGAACGCCACCGTCGATCTGAATCCGCATCAGGTCGAGGCGGCGCTGTTCGCCTTCCGGTCGCCGCTGTCTCGTGGGGCGATTCTGGCCGATGAGGTCGGGCTGGGCAAAACCATCGAAGCCGGGCTGATCGTCAGCCAACTTTGGGCCGAACGGAAACGCCACATCCTCTGCATCGTTCCGGCCTCGCTTCGCAAGCAGTGGAACCGGGAACTGCTGGAAAAATTCTTCATCGACTCGCTCATCCTGGAGTCCAAGAGCTTCCGGGCCATCCAGAAGGAACGGGGCGGCAACCCGTTCGATCAGGACGGCACCGTGGTCATCTGCTCGTATCAGTTCGCCCGCTCCAAATTCGAGGAGTTGCGACGGGTGCCGTGGGATTTGGTGGTGATCGACGAGGCCCATCGCCTGCGGAACGTCTACAAGAAGGGCAACAAGATCGCCCGTGCGATTCGGGACGCTGTGATCTCCCGGCCCAAGGTGCTGCTCACCGCCACGCCGCTCCAGAACTCGCTCATGGAGCTTTACGGGCTGGTGAGCATCGTCGATCCGCTGATGTTCGGCGACGAGGAGTCCTTCCGCAGCCAGTACGCCACTCGACCGGGAGCGGCCACGGACGGTCAGCTTGGGGCGCTCAAGCAGCGAATCCGTCCTATCTGCCAGCGGACTCTGCGCCGCCAGGTCACGGAATACGTCCCCTACACCAACCGCATCTCGTTCACGCAGGACTTCACGCCGACCGACGCCGAAGTACGGCTCTACGATCAGGTATCGAGCTATCTGCAAAAGCCGGAATTGTTCGCCCTGCCGTCCGGCCAGCGGCAGTTGATTACGCTGATCCTGCGGAAGATTCTGGCGTCCTCGTCCTTCGCCATCGCCGCCACGCTGGGGACACTCATCGACCGGCTGGAACACCAACGGGCCGAAGTCGGCAGAGAGGTCGAGGAAAGCGTCACGTCACTGCTGGGGGACGACCTGGAACACGCTGACGAGATGCAGGACGAATGGTCTGAAGACAGAAATGGCGATGCCGCCGAAGATGGTGACACTGAAAAGATCGACCCGGCCACGGTGCTGAAGGCCATCCAGTCCGAAATCTCAGAGTTGCGGAGCTACAAGCAACTCGCCGAGTCGATCAGCCAGAACGCCAAGGGAGACGCCCTACTCCACGCATTGCAGGCGGGCTTCAACAAAGCCGAGCAGCTTCGCTCGCCGAAGAAGGTGCTGATCTTCACCGAGTCCCGCCGCACGCAGTCGTATCTCAAAGACCTGCTGGAGAACAATGGCTACGCCGGGCAGATCGTCACGTTCAACGGCACCAACACCGATCCCGAATCGAAGGCCATTTACACCAACTGGCTGGGGCGGCACGAAGGCGAAGATTGCGTCGCCGGCTCTCCTACCGCCGACATGCGGTCGGCTCTGGTCGAGAAGTTTCAGAACGACGCCACCATCATGATCGCCACCGAGTCGGCGGCGGAAGGCGTGAACCTCCAGTTCTGCAATCTCGTTGTGAATTACGACCTGCCGTGGAACCCGCAGCGGATCGAGCAACGGATTGGGCGCTGTCATCGCTACGGTCAGAAGCACGATGTCGTGGTCATCAACTTCCTGAATCGGAAGAACGAGGCCGATCAGCGGGTGTTTCAGCTTCTCTCCGAAAAATTCCGGCTGTTCGACGGCGTGTTCGGGTCGTCCGATGAAATCCTCGGCACGCTGGAGTCGGGCGTCGATTTCGAGCGGCGGATCAGCGAAATCTACCAAGCCTGCCGCACGCCGGAGGAAATCAACACCGCCTTCGACCGCTTGCAGCAGGAGTTGGAGGAGCAGATTACCGCACGCATGGCCGACGCCCGAACGAAGCTGCTGGAGCATTTCGACGAGGAAGTGCATGAAAAGCTGCGGCTGCGCCAGGACGAAACGCAGCATCAGATTGACCGCTTTCAGCAGTGGCTCTGGAGCGTCACCCGGATCGAACTGGCCGATGCAGCCGAGTTCGACGACGAGCATTACGCCTTCCGCCTGCTGCGGTTGCCGGACGGGGCTTCGCCGCACGAGGTTCCGCTGGGCCGTTACCGTCTCGTCACCCAGCGGGCCGATTCGACCGAGCATCAGTACCGTTTCGGCCATCCGTTGGTGGCTTGCCTGATCGACCGGGCCAAGCGGCGGCAGCTTCCGGTGCAGACCGTTCGGTTCGATTATTCCGGCTATCGGGGCCGGGTGATGCTGGTCGAGCAGTTGCAGGGACAGACCGGCTGGCTCCGGGCGTCCCTGTTGTCGATTTCGGCCCTGGAGACGGAAGAGCATCTGGTGCTGACCGGCATGATCGACGAGGGCCGGTCACTCGACCAGGAGACTTGCGAGAAGTTATTGAACATCCCTGGCACAGTGGACGGGTCGGAGGCAGTTCCGCCCGCTGTGGCCGAGCGGCTGGTTGCCGAGTACGAGGCGGCGCAGACCGCCTTGCTCCACGAAGCCCAAAGCCGGAACATGGACTTCTTCGAGCAGGAGATCGAAAAGCTGGACCGCTGGGCCGACGACCTGAAGGAAGGAGTCGAGCGGGAACTCAAGGAGCTTGAGGCCGAAATCCGGGCGATGAAGAAGGAGGCTCGGCAGGCAACGACGCTGGAGCAGAAGATCGCCGGTCAGAAGCAAGTCAAAGACCTGGAGAAGAAGCTGAAGGAAAAGCGGAAGCGCCGGGACGAGGCGCAGGACGAGATCGAAGAGCGGAAGGACCGGCTGATCGAGGAGATTGAAGCCCGGCTCAAGCAGCAGGTGGACACGAAGGAACTGTTCACGATCCGGTGGAGCGTTTCATGAGGGCATTGTGATGAATATCCGAAGCGACATTTTTAGCCGCCCGAACCGCTCACAAGCGGAATTGTGGAGCGATTCAAAGACAGTGCGGTATGAACTCGACATGCTCCTGTCCGATGCAGAGGCTTACGCACAAATTGCTGAAACATCGGCGGTGGTGTTGAAGAATGCTCTCGTCGAGTCCTTCGCCGTCCATTGCCGGGCAATGATCTTTTTCCTGTTTGGCCATCTGGATGGAATAGCGGCCAACGGAGTCAGCGAAGGCTTCGCCAAGCCACGTTCGACCGACGTTCTGGCGTTCGATTTTTGTTACGGGTGGAGTTCCACTTGTCCGGCACCGAGCGAAGTGCTTGTGCGAGCAAAACGCCAGGCCGATAAGTATGTCGCTCACATTACAACCGACCGGCGTGAGGTAAACCAGCCAGGTAGCGGCATCGAATCGGTGTGGCGCTTTGGAGAAGTTGCGGCTGAGATTGCGAAGGTGATGGACAGTTTCTTGCGAACGGCTCCTGCCAATGTCATTGAGTCGTCCGAGCGATGCCGCATGAGCGATCTTATTTCACCCTGGCTGCCAACTCACGCCGCATCTGTCCCAACTCCATCTACCATGCCGCCGTCATTTCACAATACAGGCCAAGCTCTCTGCGGGCGAACCGAACCAAAGACGGTTTCGCCGCCACCAGGAATCAGTTTCCACGGACGAACGGAATAGACATGAGCAAGAAGACGAAACTCGAACTCACCTGGATCGGGAAGGACCAGCGGCCCCGGCTGGAGCCGAGGGTGCTGGTCGAAGACCCGGCCAAGTCATACCACGCCGAGCATCGGGTGTCGGAGAACGACTTCTTCGACAACCGGCTGATCTTCGGAGACAACCTGCTGGCGCTCAAGGCGCTGGAGCAGGAATTCACCGGCAAGATCAAGTGTATCTACATTGACCCGCCGTACAACACGGGATCGGCGTTCGCAGAATACGAGGATGGTATTGAGCATTCGCTATGGCTGTCAATGATGGCAAACCGGCTTGAACTGTTGCGTGGCCTTCTTTCAGAAAATGGATCACTTTGGGTTCAGCTCGATGACAACGAGTCGCACTACTGCAAGGCCCTCCTGGATGAGATTTTCGGCCGGTGCAATTTCATCTCGAACGTGATTTGGCAGAAATCCTATGCCGTGCGCAGTAACGCTGGTTTTATTTCAAGCTCACACGAACACATTCTGGTTTATGCAAAAAATCGTGAACGACTGACACTCAATGGCTTCCAGCGCACCGCAGAACAACGGGGCCGCTTTCGGAATCCCGATGACGATCCAAGAGGCCCTTGGCAATCCGTTGCGTTCACTATCAGTCTTGTCGGTGGAGCAAGAGGAAGACAGTTCGCAAAGACTGGACAATCCGACAACATCTACGAAGTTGAGTCGCCAAGTGGCAAGCGTTTCCTTCCACCCCCTAATCGCTGCTGGGCTAGAAGTCCCGAAGGATTCGAGCAGCTAAACCATGAGGGGCGGTTGTACTGGGGGCCGAACGGCGACCGTGCGCCCCGTCTGAAGATGTATCTGTCGGAAACTTCTGAGGAAGTGATGCCGACATCACTTTGGGCCGATGGGGAACTTTTCGGGTTCAATCAGGACGGAGTTCGAGAAGTTCGATCACTCGAATTGGGAGAAGTGTTTCCTACAGCCAAGCCAGAGAAGCTGATCCATAAGGTACTTACCTTGGCAACTACTCCGGGTGAGTGGGTGTTGGATAGCTTCCTCGGTTCCGGCACCACCGCAGCGGTTGCTCACAAAATGGGTCGGCGATGGATCGGTGTTGAGCTTGGTGGGCAAGCAAATAAACTGTGCGCTCCTAGACTGAAGAAGGTCATCGACGGCAACGATCCGGGCGGCATCACGGAGACGGTCGGCTGGAAGGGCGGCGGCGGCTTCCGATACTTCACTCTCGCCCCGTCGCTGTTAGAGCAGGACGAGTTCGGCAACTGGATCATCAACCGGAAGTACAACCCCGAACTGCTCGCCCAGGCAATCTGCAAAATCGAAGGCTTCACCTACGCCCCCAGCGATTCGGTTTATTGGCAGCACGGCCATTCCACCGAGCGGGACTTCATTTACGTCACGACGCAAACCCTCACCCGGCAGCAGGTCGAGGCCCTGGCCGAAGAGGTCGGCCCGAACCGTTCGCTGGTGGTCTACTGCCACGCCTTCCGGGTCCGCAACGTCGAGGATTTCCCCAACCTGACGCTGAAGAAGATTCCCAAGGCCGTGCTGACCAAGTGCGAATGGGGGAAGGACGACTACAGCCTGGAGATCAAAGCCCTGCCGCCCGCTCCCGCTGCGGAGCCGGACGATTCGCCTCCACCGCCTCGGCGTCGGCGAAAGAACGAGAACGGCCAGCCCACGCTGTTTGCGATGGAAGGGGAGCAATCATGAGCATTCAACACGTCAATGCCGTCGCCAACCGCCTGAGCCTGCGACCGCCGCAACGGGAGTCGCTGCGGATTCTGGACCGCCTGTGCGAGATCGTCGATTTCCAGAAGGCGACCGACCCGGCTGAAGCCCTGAAGGTCATCCAGTCGGAATTCTCCCACGTCGAGGATTTCGAGCGGGATTTCCCCTCGTTGTGCTTCGCCCTGGCAACCGGCGTCGGCAAGACCCGACTGATGGGAGCATTCGTCACCTACCTGTACCGGGCCGAAGGCATCAGGCACTTCTTCGTGCTGGCCCCGAACCTGACGATTTACAACAAGCTGATCGCCGACTTCTCCCCCAACACGCCGAAGTACGTTTTCCAGGGCATCGCCGAGTTCGCCATCGAGCCGCCCGAAATCATCACCGGCGACAATTACGAGAGCGGTCGTGGTGTCCGGGGCGGACGGCTTTTCGAGGAGGATGTCGTCCACATCAACATCTTCAATATCTCGAAAATCAACAGCGAAGTCCGGGGCGGCGCTTCCCCCCGGATCAAACGGTTGAGCGAGTACGTTGGAGAGAGCTATTTCGAGTACCTGTCGAAGCTCGACGACCTGGTTCTGCTGATGGACGAATCGCACCGCTACCGGGCGCAGGCCGGGATGCGGGCGCTGAACGAACTCAAGCCGATCCTGGGCCTGGAAGTGACGGCCACGCCGCAGATCATGCAGGGCCAGAAGGTCATTCCCTTCAAAAACGTGATCTACAGCTATCCGCTGTCCCAGGCCCTTGAAGACGGCTTCGTGAAGGCCCCCGCCGTGGCGACACGGGAAAATTTCGTCGCCTCCAACTATGACGAGGCCGCCCTGGAGCGGCTGAAGCTCGAAGACGGCATCCACATCCACGAGGAAACCAAGGTTCAATTGGAGGTTTACGCCAGGGAGACCGGGGGTAAGCGGGTCAAGCCGTTCATGCTGGTCGTCGCCAAGGACACGACGCACGCCGGGAAGCTGCGGGAGATCATCGAGTCCGACGATTTCTTCGCCGGTCAGTACAAGGGAAAGGTGGCCGAGGTCCACTCGAACCAGCGGGGCGAGGAGCGGGACGAAAACGTGCAGAAACTCCTGGCCGTCGAGAACCCGGACGACGAGACGGAGATCGTGATCCACGTCGATCAACTCAAGGAGGGCTGGGATGTCACGAACCTCTACACCATCGTTCCGTTGCGTCCCTTCAACTCCCGCACGCTGATCGAGCAGGCCATCGGTCGTGGCCTGCGGCTTCCGTATGGCAAGCGTGTCGGCGTCCCGGCAGTGGACCGGCTGACCATTGTTTCGCACGACAAGTTCCAGGAGATCATCGACGAGGCCAACCGGGGCGACTCGATCCTCAAGATGGGTCTGGTGCTGGTCGGCAAAGACATTCCCGACAAGCACTCCAAGGCTGTCACCGTGCCGACCAATCTGGAGCAGCGGTTGATCGGCACGCCCGGTGAGGACGGTCAGCCGAAAAGCAAGCAGAAGCCGCTGTTCGACACGGAAGCGGAGAAGAAGGCGGCGCAGGCCACGCTGGAGGCGATCCAACATTTCGAGCGACTGCCCCGTTCGACCGATCTTCAGTCGCAGGACGTGCAGAAGGAGATCGCCGAGCGGGTCAAAGAGGCGATCAAGCCGACGCAGCCGGAACTGCCCGGCACTGCCGAGGAGGTCGATGTCGAGCAGGTCGTGGCCGAGGTCACGAAGCAGTTCGTCGAAATGTCCATCGACATTCCCCGCATCGTCATCGTGCCGTCCGTTGACGCCACCTACGGGTTCCGGGATTTCCCTCTCGACTGCAAGCACATCCGGCTCCAGCCGGTGTCCCAGGACATCCTCATTCAGAACCTTCAGAACAACGACCGTTACAAGCTCCAAGGGACGAGCAACGTCGCCACCGAGGTCCGGTTGGAGGATTACCTGGTCCGGGAACTGATCGACTTCGACGACATCAGCTACGACGAACACGCCAGGCTGTTGTACAAGCTCGCTGGCGAAATGGTGGCCCATCTGCGGTCGTACCTGGCGAACGACGACGAAGTGCTGAACGTGCTGCTGGCCCACAATCGGCGGCTGGTGGACACGATCTACGCCCAGATGCAGGAGCATTACTACGAGACGGCGACCTCGTATGAAGTGAAGGTGACGAAGGGCTTTCGCACGCTCCACTCGACCAACGTGCTGACGGCGGCGGACGAGAACGTGCGGCACTTCCGGGAGCCGGTGGACGACAAGAAGTACATCCGGGGAATGCTGTTCGGCGGCTTCGCCCGATGCCTCTACCCGTCGCAGAAGTTCGACTCCGACTCCGAACGCCGCTTCTCCGTGCTGCTGGAGGACGATAAGGACAACGTACTGAAGTGGTTCAAGCCGGGCCGCAACGTCTTTCAGATTCACTGGCGCTGCGGCGTGGAGGAAGGCGACTACGAGCCGGATTTCGTGGTCGAGACGAAAGCGGCCAAGTACCTATGCGAGCCGAAGGCCAAGAACGAGATGACCGACCCGGTGGTGATCGCCAAAGCCGACGCCGCCGCCGAATGGTGCCACCACGCCAGCGAAGTCAGCGACAAGCCCTGGTCCTATCTGCTCATCCCGCACGACGCCATTGATTCATCGAAGACATTGGCGGGCCTGGCGGCGACGTACACCTATCATCGGAACCATGCGTGACCTCAACGATGGGAAATCGCCCCGACGCCTTTGTGGGTATTGACGTGGCATTCGCAAAAAAGAAATTGCTGCCAGTGTCGGTATGCACAGCGGTTGCCGAGACGGGCATCGACATCCTGCCGCTCCGGGTTGCATTTGAGAAGCCGCCGGTTGGCCGTGGCAATGTCTTAGCTATGGACGCTGCTGTACGACGGGGATTCGCCGCCCAGGTTTTGGCCTGGATCGTCAAGCTAGAGCAGACCAAGGGGCTGACGGTACGGCGCATCGCCATTGACGCTCCCAGCGACTTCTGCCGCCATCCATCTGGACGCCGTGCTGCTGAGTCTGCACTTGATGCTCAAGGAATAAGCTGCTTCGCCACACCTACCGAGAAGGAATTTGAGGCGAAAGTTGAGGCGTCCCGGAAGTTTCTGGCCGATGGTGGAAAACCAAGTCGCCTGCCGAACGCTAACCAGCTATGGATGCTGGTGGGCTTTGAATTGTTTCGGACTCTGGAGCAACGGTACGAGTGTATCGAGACGTATCCGCAGGCCATTGTCCACGTCTTGAAATGCGCAACCAGCCACAAGTCCACGAGCGCCGGATTGCAGAGCCAAGTTGATGAGGCTGCGAAGCTGCTGAACGTAACAGCGACGGACTTGCAAGCAAAACTGCTTACGATGGGTTTTGGTTTAGTCCACGACCGCCTCGACGCCTTATTATCCGCCTTGGTTGCAAGTTTGGACGAACTCAGTCGCACGGCGTTTGGTGTGCCACCGCACGATGCCATCTGGGTTCCTAAGGTGGCAAAATGAGTTGCATCGGAGAAGGAGCAAAGTCGTGTGAAGGTTGTAACGCCGTTCACCGCCGTTGATTCGATGCAGAAGGTTTCGACGAAGGCGTGGTTTGGTGACGAATAACGCCCGGAGGACGAGATGCCCAAACTCTTTTCCTACGTCGTTGACCATGATCTGGGGTTTGCGCCAAACCCGTTCGGTGGCTTTTGCTCATTGGCGAAATGCAAGTACGGTTCGATGAAGCGAAATATCGTCGAACTGGCTGAAGTCGGCGATTGGATCGCTGGCACCGGTGGGGCCGACCTCCGAAAGAGCGCTGGGCATGGCAAACTGATCTACGCCATGAAAGTCGATGAGATTATTCCCCTCAACGAGTATTGCCAGGCGCACTGCGGCGACCGCATTGATGCTGATCCGGAGGGGGATGGAGATGACCGATTCGCTCTGATCTCTCAACACTTCTTCTACTTCGGAAGAAACGCAATCGACATCTCGAAAATACCTCGGAGGCACCTGGATCATCCTTTTGAGAAAAGCGGGCCAGGCCACCGATGCGACTTCAGCGAGGAATTCGTTGCAGAGTTCGCCAAATGGTTAAACGCCAGGTATAAACGAGGGGTACATGGCTTCCCTTGTAAGCCTTACACCGGCCTGGACCTACCAAAGTGTGCGCCTCGTGTGCGGCGGAAAATATGCCGCAAGTAAGCGAGTAACCCTGCCACATGAACAAGGTTGAGTCGCTTTACGCTTATCACCGCCTGGTTACGACACCATTCGGTCTTCTGGGAAATGACGAGAATGCCCTATCGTTTGCGCTTGCGTACACCTTGCAGCAATGCCCTCCCTTCTTGCAATGGTTTCTTAAACACGTCGAAGTCGCTGGAGTTCACCCTTCCTCGTTACCAAAGGTAAGAATCGACCTGCAACGACACCGGACTGGCGATCCCAACCAAGGGATTACCGATATTGAAATCCACCTTCCCGGTCGCTTTCATGTGATCGTCGAAGCCAAGATCGGATTAGCCATCCCAACGATTGGACAATGCCTGAAGTACGTGCATCGCTTGAGTGAAAAGGGTGAACCCGTGCAGCGGCTCGTGGCGCTCGTCCAAACACCTGACGAAAACTTCGTGCAGGAGTACACTCGAAGCGACAAGACCCTCTCGAAGAGACTTGTGCTGTTCAGTTGGGCGCAGTTCCTTCCGGTATGCGTTCGGCTCATGTTGAGTCAAGCAGTCGATCCTCAGGCGAGGGAATGGGTGCGATGCTTTTACCGCTTTTTGGACGAAGAATATGAAATGAAGGCGTTTACAACGGAAGTTTGGATTTTAGCCGCCAGCACCAAGGCTCTTTGGCCGAACGGAATGAGCCATTGGGAAATTCACCAACAGCGTAGGGTTTGGTGGGACTACAAAGAGCCAGCCGTTCGGCCCCTTTATATGGCCTTTCGTGTTGAGGGCGTACTCGAATCGATTTGTCGTGTTAGCCGAGTGGAACATGGTGTTCCGATCATCGACGTTGTTCCAGAATTGGGAAGTATCAAGAAGCCGTGGCCGAAAATACCATGCACGATTTGGCACTTTGATCCGCCCGTGAAGCTTCCGAAGTCAATCCGAACCGGTGGTGGCATGTATAACCGCCGGGTGCGGTGCGATTTTGACCTCCTTTTGTCTTGCAATACGGTTCAGGAAATCGAAGCTGCAATGGGTGAACGACGGCGGCGAGGAAAGGAATTAGAGGAATGAATAGCGGGAATAACCGAGTAAGCTGGTGCATGAAATCTTGACGACAGTGAGAACTGCAATCTAACGCCGCCAGGGGCAATGCCGAGACGCACTTACATCTTTGGCACTGCCGCCATTGGCCTGATAACACAACAAGAGGCACCGTCATTGGCTGGCTGGGCGTGCGGTACGGGGACGTGCCAGCGACCAAGGAGGATTCGACCGAGCCATGATGAACGCAATCGTGATCTACTTGAACCTCAGCTTCGTGATGAGCGTCGTTTCCTTCACCGCCTACGGTTTGGACAAGCGGCGGTCCGAGAATGGCAGTCGCCGAGTGCCGGAACAGACCTTGCACATTCTGGCGCTGTTGGGCGGCTGGCCCGGTGCGTTGCTGGGACAGCGGCAGTTCCGTCACAAGACAAAGAAACTGTGTTTCCTGATCGTGTTTTGGTGCATCGTCGTGTTGCACGTCGCCGTCGTCGGTATAGCAACATATGTGTTCTTCGGCAACCCAATGCAAAAAGCGGCGACTCACGGATGAGCAACACCTTCAGTCCCGGCCCAACGCTGAACACCGTCCGAACCGCTGATGGCAAAGTTCTGAACGTGCCGAATGGCTGGGTGCTGCTCCCGCCCGGCGACGCTGCTCTAACCCGACGAGTAAAGGCCGCTGGCGATCATTGGGTGGTGCAGGAGAAGAAAGGCCGGAAGGTTTTCTCCAGGGGCATCTGGGCAGCGGCGGCGACCATTGAACGGATTCGGGCCGAGCTTGACGCCGAGCGGTCCACGGATGGGTATGCCAAGAAGAAGGAATCCGCCGCTCGCCGCCGAGAGAAGGTCCAGACAGAATACGTCGAGGACTTCACTGAGGCAGTGCGAACTTTTCTGAACTTCCACCCAGATCATGCCGACCTTGCCGATCGACTGACCATTGCCGTAGCCGAACACGCAACTCCCGTCGGCAGCGGTACAGTCGCCAGAACGCAACGAATCCCGGTCGAACAACGAGCGGAGGCTGCGGTGATCGCCTGGCTTCGACATCGCACGACCACCTACGACGACATGGTGATCCCACGAGTGAAAGGAAAACGACGAGAGGTTCGGCGAATGTTAGCCCAGCGGTCGAAAGAACTGCTTGACCGCTATCGGAAAGGTGAAGCAGCGGGACTAGACTGCCCCTTGATGGCGGCGTTGGCGGTTAAACCCACTAGCCTGGAAGGCGAAGACAATCAATGAGGCTTGCCACCTACAACATCCTGAAAGGTGGCTCACATCGGGTCCATTGGGTCAGGATGATCGAGGACTTGGGCGTGGACCTCTTGTTAGTTCAGGAGTCCTTCCCACACCACGAGCATTTGCCACCACTGTTGTACCCCGATGCTCAGAAGCAAACGGCATGGGAGACGGTCGAGCAGTGTCGATGGGGGAGCGGCGTTTACTCCAAGACCGGAGTGGTGAAGCTGGTCGGGGTTCCCGGCTTCTCCGGTTGGGTCGTTGGTGCAGAAATCAGCGGGGCGTCGTGGCAAGGCGGGATCGCCGACCCGCTCCTGGCGTTCAGCGTTCACGCTCCATCAAGAAAGGAGAGCTACCAACGGCAGGTGAACAAGCTGCTTGACGAGATCAAAAAGATCGCTGGTAGCCAGGAGGTTGTTATCGGCGGCGACTTTAATCTCTCGGTGAGCTACTGGCCCGGCTCCGAACGGCCCGTAAGCAAGAAAGACATGGCGATCCAAACAAGGCTGGCCGACGAGTTCGGGCTTATCAACTGCTGGCAGACCACAAACCCAGACCAGCAGCCGCACCAGACGCTCCGCTGGACCAATGACCGGACGATCCCGTATCACTGCGATGGTTTGTTCGTGCCAAAATCGTGGAAAGATCGGCTTGAGTCTTGCGTGGTGCTGGCGGGAAAGGAATGGAATCGCCTGAGCGACCACAACCCCGTCTTGGCGCATTTTCGGTAGAAGTTGCTCCGTCTTGGGTTTTCCTGCGAGTGATGCCAAGCCGAGATCACGACTAGCCCCGAAATGACAGCTTATCGGCAGCGGCGGTAAAATGCCTTACCTATGCCCGAAAACCTCAACGGATTGATCGAACGAGTCACCTACCACAACCCGGAAAACGGCTTCGCCGTGCTACGGGTCAAGGTCAAGGGGCGAGAAGACCTTGTGACGGTGGTGGGCAACACGACCTCCGTGACCGCAGGCGAGCATCTTGAGGCCACGGGCCGGTGGAGCATCGACCGGCAACACGGGCAGCAGTTCAAAGCCGATGAACTGAAAACCACCCATCCAGCCTCCGCAGAAGGCATCGAGAAGTACCTTGCATCGGGGGCCATCCGCAGCATCGGCCCAAAGTTGGCCGCTAAGATCGTCGGCATCTACAAGGACCGCTCGCTGGACGTGCTGGAAAAGTCGCCCGACTTCCTCCTGCACGTCAAAGGCATCGGCAAGGAGCGGCTCAAACGCATCACCCAAAGCTGGCAGGAGCAAAAAGAAGTCCGCAAGATCATGCTGTTCTTCGCCGAGTATGGGATCAGTTCGGGCCGAGCCGTGCGCATCTACCGGACCTACGGCCAGGACGCCATTGCCCGAATCAAGGAAAATCCCTACCAACTCGCCGACGACATTCGAGGGATCGGCTTTAAGACGGCGGACCAGTTGGCGGCAAAGCTAGGAATCGACGGTCACAGCCCGTATCGGGCACGAGCGGCTGTGCGATTCACGCTCCAAGAATTGGCGAGCGATGGGCACTGCGGTTATCCAGAGCCAGGAGTGGTGGAGCATACAACCAAGCTCGTGGAGATCGAACAAAGGATCATCGAGGCGGCGGTCGAGAGTGCGGTGCAAGATGGGTCCGTTGTGCGGGAAAGGGTCGAAGGCGATCCGTGGCTTTACCTTACCGCACTTTATCGGGCCGAAGTCGGGCTGGCGAACAACGTCCATCGAATCGCATTAGCGGCTCCGCATCCCCTGCCTCGCATCGACGTGGAAATCGCCATCGCCTGGGTCGAAAAGCGACTTGACATTCAATTGTCGCAGGGCCAGCGGGAGGCGATCCGCCAAGCGTGCGACCAAAAGCTACTGGTTATTACGGGCGGGCCAGGCGTGGGCAAAACCACGCTGGTCCGCAGCATTCTCGAAATCTTCGCCGCCAAGAAGCTGAACTGCGTATTGGCTGCTCCCACGGGCCGGGCCGCCAAACGCCTGACCGAAACCACGCAACGCCCCGCCAAAACCCTGCACCGTTTGCTCGAATTCGATCCTGCCACGGGAGAATTCAAACGTAACCAGCGCAATCCGCTCGTTGGCGACGTGTTCATCCTGGACGAAGTTTCGATGGTTGATGTCGTTCTCGGCCACCAATTCCTACGAGCCGTTCCTTCACAAGCCTGCGTGATTCTCGTCGGCGACGTGGACCAGCTTCCCTCCGTTGGTCCTGGCTCCGTCCTGGCAGACTTGATCTCCTCCGACACGGTGCCGGTGGTGCGCTTGTCCGAGATTTTCCGCCAAGCCAGCGAAAGCCAGATCATCACCGCCGCCTACGCCATCAACCAGGGCCAGATGTTGTCCCTCACTGCATCCGAAAGCCTCAGCGACTTCTACTTCATCGAGGCCAACGAACCGGAGAAGATTCAGGATGTAGTGGTCAAGCTCGTGAAGGAGCGAATTCCGGCTCGTTTTGGCTTTGATCCCAAGACGGACATCCAAGTGCTGACGCCGATGAATCGGTCGCTGCTGGGAGCCAGGAACCTCAACCAAGTGCTGCAAGCGGCGATCAATCCCAGCGACGGCGAACCAGAAGTGGAGCGGTATGGCTGGACCTTTCGTATCGGCGACCGGGTGATCCAGACCGAAAACGATTACGACCGGGATGTATTCAACGGCGACTTGGGCGTGATCGAGAAGATCAATCGCATCGACCAGGAAATGGTGGTGAATTTCGAGGGACGGTCGGTGGAGTACGACTTTGGCGACCTGGATGAATTGTCGCTGGCGTATGTGTTGTCCATCCACAAGTCACAGGGTTCGGAGTTCCCATGCGTGGTGATCCCCCTGCACACCCAGCACTTCCTGATGCTCCAGCGAAACTTGCTGTACACGGCGGTGACACGAGGCAAGCGGCTGGTGATCCTCGTTGGCTCGAAGCGGGCGTTGAGTTTGGCGATTCAACGGGCAGACGTGGGGCAAAGGCACACGGCGTTACGAGCGAGGCTCCAAGCGGTACTCAATTGCCCTCGCTGAAGTGTCCAGGAGCTAGCGCTCGTCCAGCTTTGCCCGGTCCTGGCAATGCTGGCAAGCGGATCGTGGGTGATAAGAGCGAGTTCGGTTTTGTTGAGGCCCGAAACCAAAATGGCTAAAATTGTGCCACCCTCGATCATGGCACTCAAATGGGCGTCGAAAAGTTGTTGCCTTCGGGTCTTCGAGCTAGAACGGCGTCCGCCTATCCGGTCTTGGCCAACACACCATCCAGCGCATCGGCTTGAACATCTGGATGAATGTGCCGGTTTCTGACGTTGGGGGTAGGGCTAGTTTGGATGTGTTAGAGGCGAAGGGTTCGGTCACGATTCTCGTACCAATACTTAGATACTGCCTACAACTTTAGCCACAAAATGATGGCCGACTTGTTCGATAGCGTTCTCGATATGGTGCCGCAGTGGTACATGGCGAAACATGGCCCGCACGAATACACCATCAGGCTCGGTGATGAGCCACACTCGTTCTGCTGTCATCGCCGCCTTACCCCCAAACTCGACACCTTTCATCGGATTGCGCAAAACCATGTCCGAACAGCGGCAACCGTGGTTGGAGCGGCTTCACCTAGTTTCTCTGACGTTTTTCAGGAGCAATTGGCACTCCGATGGCTAGGTTTGCATAGCTCCGAGGTGGACTGGGATAAGGTACTTAGATATGTTTACCTCGTCTCAAAACGAACATACGAGAACAACTCGGTTGCCGTAAACGTGGTGATTTCGAGCGGCGACGGCTCTGAAGATATTACCGTGCCACGTCACCAAAAGGTTTTCGATCAACTTGCGGCGTCCCCGTACACCTTCTTTCGGGTGGACAAGAGATTGCAGTTCCTGTCATACGAGGAAATCAAATGGTCCGAAATCAAAGACAGCACAGCGTATGAGTACCATCCATCGTTCCTTCATCCTTTCCATTGCATCCTTCGACCTAAAGAATTCTCCGTTCATCTTACGTCGAATGGCGACGTGGTAATCATGGACTGCTACGGCATGATTGCAGCACGGCGCAAAGGGCGGTGGAAGGTTTATGACACAAGTACGTTTAAGAATTCGATCGTGGATGTGATCAACGGTTATGCAACTGGAGCAAAACTTTTTGAAGTATTGTTTGACCTTAGCTTTAAGCGGCATGGTGCGCTACTAATATATGACCCCGGATTTAAGCTAAGGCAGTTCATCATCAACCAGGATTGTATCCTAGAGGCAGGGCATCCGCCGGATATGTCCCCTCAAAAGGTTATTGCAAAAAGCATTAAGGGAATCTGCATAGGTGGCTCTACAAGTGAGCCAATACAAAGCAAGCGGCTTTTGGTTGAAGTTGCGAGCATCGACGGGGCAGTTGTTTTTGACAGCGATGGGCTGCACGCTGTCGGCGCTATTATCAAGACCCATGAGAACGCTCAAGCCCTTGGTGGCGCAAGGACGACAGCCGCCAAGTCTGCATTTGAGTACGGGGCGACTCCAATAAAAATCAGTTCGGATGGGGAAATTACCATCTACTTCAGAAGCCAAGATTCCGAAGGCAATTCCTGTTTGGCGGTAATGGAGTTCCTATGAACCCGCTCCGAAGTGCAGCTATAGGTGCGGCGCAGGAAAACGGCCCCGGTCCGCAACTGGGTCATCAGCAAGTACCACTCTTTCCCGTGCTGGGTTGAATCATGGCTAAGAAGCGGATGGAACGTCCAACTGAACTTGAAATAACCCAGGAGATTAGCGCTCGTGTCGCAAACCTCCCCAACTGCGACTTGGCAAAGACTGTCGTAGTAAAGGATGGTCCTCAGACATACAAGGTTGCAACAATTTTGCAGTTTCGGAATCCATCTACAGGCGAGGTTACACACCATGAACTTAGACTGAACTCCTTCCCCTTTCGAGTTAATGGTGGCATCGACTACTCGATCACTAACAGGCTCGCTCATTGGGAGTGTCGAGATCACGAGATCGAACAACTGCGAATTTTTCTCGAAAGCCATAGGGACGTGTCAACAGTTGGTAAGCACAAAGTTGTCGATGCAAAACTACTACCATCTATTGAAGTTGTCCTAAAGGTTCTTGGTGAAGCTGATCTGACTACGCACCAATTCATTGATTTGATACAAGCATTAGCGGAAAAGGCCCACGAGTTGCGGAAGCTGCCTGAATTGGGAGAAGAAGGGAATGCCAGGATGGTGGCAGCAGCGTTGCGGGTTGCCCACCGTACAAATGCACTCCAGAGGCTACTGCAATTGATCGAAGAGGATGCGAAGGAAATCGCTTTTCAGAAATTGCTAGATCAAAACTGGTGGATGCTCGGAGGGCATTATGTCTGGCGAATAGGCAAGCGCCATTGGACGAACCGAGAAACTGTAGACATCATGCTAAAGAGCGCTGATGGGTTTTTTGAAATCATTGAACTCAAGCGCAGTTCTCCTCAAATATTCAAGCTCGACCATGACCAATGGATTGTAACGGCAGAAGTGAATGATGCGGTCAACCAAGCGGCTCAATACATTTCATTTATCGAGATGGACCGGGCGAGCATATTTAAACGGTTTAATGTTGATCTTCATAAGATCAAGGCCAAGGTTCTTATCGGGTGGATTGCGGAGGAGGACGAATTTGCAAAGCAAAAGCGAGAGGCGTTGCGAATCTACAATTCACATTTGCACGGCATCCAAGTAATGACCTACGACGAGTTGGTACGAGTCGCTGATAATGTCATAAACGCAAACATGGGGGAAAGCGGCCAGGAGACGTTCGACGAGGAGATTCCCTTTTAATCAACACTCCCAGGCCGTTTTTGCGGTGCCGTCTTCCCCACCGACACCGTTTGCCGGACCGTTGGGTTTTGCGCCTGGGTGCGGCGATTTGCGGATGCAGGCTTCCCAGATCGACGGTCGGAACCATCCCCACCATCGTTCGTCGGACTTGCGGAAAAGCAAAAAATCCTGCTCCAAATCCAGGCGTTGGAGAAGGCGGCGGTCGGCAGGATGGAGGAGCGAAGAAGTCACCCCGGCTGTTCTCCCCTCGTATTGTCGCTTGCTTTCGCAGTTCGTGGGAGGTAGCTTAGCCCCTTAACGGACCGGCGTTGCGCTGAGTCCACGTCCCCGATCCAAGAAGGAAACAAAAGCGATAACCCGTGGCCGAAAGACGGCTGCGGTGACAACTTGTTGACGCAATTTCAAGTGCGTCAAGTTTCTGCTTCCAGAGAAACCGCCAACCTGGCCTGAAAAGGTCTTGACCAGTGAAGCAGCGCTTGGCCGCTCCCGCTGAGGGAGCGCCGCCATGTGCTGTTCACTGGTGCGCCTTGGCGGGCGTCTCTGGAGCGGCCTTGGTGTGCGCTCCTTTTTCTTTGGCGAGTGTTCTCCGCCCACCTTTGCCGCTCGGCAGATTCTCTTGGCGCTAAAGCCCCGCAGGTCCTACGGATCAGGGTATGCCCCACGCATCACCAGAATGCTGGCCCTCTGGTGCGGACCAGCCGTGTCCGGCAGTTCAACAATGATGAGGTAAGCGGCAGGAACAAGAGCAAACCACCACTCGTCTTTTCAGGGCAAAGCGATGAAGAAAGCGCTATTACCGGGAATCGTTTTAGCATCGATCCTCCTGGCCGTCGTTTCCGCACAAGCACAGAGCGGATCAGGTATTTTGGCGACCGTTGTTACCAAAGATGCGGAATCTATTCTGGGCGAACTTGGTCGGGAGAACGATACGCACATCGAACTCTTCGACGTAAAGACCAACCAAGCACGCATTTTCTCCAAAGCCGAGCTTCAGTCGATCAAGAAGAACGTATCGGATTCAGTTGCGATTGATCGCCTGGGTCTGCCCACGTTCATGGCGTGGCGGATCAAGAAGGTGCTACCGGCTGCCTCGGCCAGCGGCAAGATCGCTCGTGTCGAGGGGGCTGTGGTGTACGTTACGATTGGCGGCAACGTCGGGCTGGAGGTCGGCAAGGAGTTAGCTGTTTATCGGGGCGACAGCGAAATCAAAGACCCGGATACGGGGAAGGTCATCGGGAAGACCCGGCAGAAAATCGCCAAATTGGAAGCCACCGAGGTCTTGGACAACTTGACCAAGGCGAAGCTTACTGGCGACCTAGAAATCAGTCTCCAGGTGGGCGACGTGGTAGAGCCAGCGGTTGTATCGAATTCAGTCGCAATCCTCCCGCTCGTGAATGACGACGGTAGCGAGACGGCGGGGACAAGGCGACTTGCTGAGCAGCTTACAACCGGCCTGGTGAATTGCGGCGTGTCAGTCGTCGAACGTCGGCTTCTGGACCAGGTGATGGGAGAGTTGGGGCTTCAACAGGTGGGCGGCTTCGATGCAACCAAAGCTCAGCGAGTAGGCCGTCAGCTTGGCGCTTACGCCATCGTCATGGGAACGGTGGCCCCGAAGAACAAGTTCGCCGAGGCTCAGTTGCGGCTCGTGCGAGTGGAAACGGGCGATATACTCGTGGCGGCTACGCAGTTGATTCGAGACACACAAGCTTTCTTTGCCTCAGAACCTCAGCACCCGAAAAACGAGGATTGGGTGCGTATTTTCGACGGCAAATCACTCGCTGGTTGGAAGGCGAACCGTCCTGCTGCTGCATGGGCAGTCAAGGATGGTGCTATCGTCGGTTCTGGGCCAATCCCCAATAGCGGCTGCCTGTTTTACGTTGGCGATGAGCGGCCTTTCGTTAACTTCGAGTTTCAAGCCGACGTAATGACGACTCCTGGCGTCAACAGCGGCATCTTCTTTCACACCCGTTACGACGAGTCGCAAATGTTCCCGAAATTCGGCATCGAGGTCCAACTTGAGAATTCGGGACGGGACGGAAACAAGACCGGCAGCCTTTATGGATTAGCCACGGTTGCGACCTCGCCTGTGCCTGATGGTCATTTTTTCCAGGTTCACATCACTGTCCAGGGCAAGCGTGTTGTGGTGCGATTGAACGGCAAGGTCGCAGTGGATTATACCGAGCCAGACGGCAAGCGCCCCTTTGCGCCAAACAGTGATCGGAGAATAGCGTGGGGTAGCTTTGCGCTCCAATACCCGACCGTGCCAGGCCAGGTTTACTTCAAAAACATCCAGGTCAAACGTCTGCCCAACTGAGTGCCAACGAAAGGATCGGAGAAAAATCACTCGATCTTCTCTATTCCCTCCCCAAACGCTCGCTGCACTGCGACAAAATCTGGACGGCAACCTGGTTCGGATTGTAGCCGCCCGGCAATCGCACAAACGGCTTTCCATACCGGTCGCAGTGTGCTTGGACTCCGCCATACGAATGACTGGACCAGCGGATCGCCAAAATAACTACGGCGACGTCGGGCCGGGCGATGTACGGCTCGAATACGTCGATGGATTGATGTTCTCGTGTTTCGATCCAGTACAATTCCTGCAAACCGAAGGCGTCTTTTATCGCTTCGTAATGTTCTGGCCGCCGACTCCCGCCAATCAAGACCACTGATCGTCCTTGCAAGAGACGGCGGGCTTCCTCAACCTCTGGGGATGGCTGTATTGCAGACGTAGCCCTTGGCGACGGAGAGGACTCTCGCAAGCGATCGATTTCACGTAGAACCTTTCGGAAGTTCTGCGGGGCATCCATCATTTCCGGCAACTTGTCGATAACCGGCAAGAGCAACTCTCGAAGCTCCCGATTGCTCGGCGGAAGTCCCTCCCTCACCAATTCATCCACGGTCGAGACAAGAATCGGTCCATGCTCGTCCACGCTTTTCGGATCATCGGCGATCAGTGACGCCTTGTGTCGAACCTTTCCCAACAGTTTTCGGCGTTTGTTGGCCAGTTTGCGAGTTTCCTCGACTTGCGCATCAACGGCTTCGATACGGGCGGAGAGATCGGACCATAGCGACGGGTCTGCGGGGTCGGTTACTCGCATATGCCGCTGGATGTAAACCTGCCTTTCACTAGCGGTTGCCTTTAACCAGGCAAACACCTGTGATTGGTCTGCATCTGCGGGACCGCCGATGGTGCCGATTGCAACTCGCAAGGCTGACTGTGCCTCAGCCAGCAGGTTTAACAAATGCTCGAATTCCGCTTTGTGCAGGTCCGGGTCATTTTGCGTTCGCCGGATTACCGCCAGCGTATCGGCGACCGCTTCAAAGCACCCCGCTATATCGGCGTAAAGAGCGGGATTGGTGGGTGACGGTCCGCTGGGATGGGACATCCAAAGAAAACAATCGGGAACCAAATTCGCCTTGGCGAACAGTTCCCTGTCTCTTGGCTCGATTTCCGTCTCGAAGTTTGCCCCTTCGGAGATGCGTTGAAGTCGAGTTGCCGCCCAGCGTGTCGCCTCGGCCTTGATGCGGCAACGAGACTCGATCACCGCCAAATCGGTCTGAGCCGTTACTCGCTTACGTGGTGGAGCCAATAAAGCCGCAGACTCGACCGGCAGAGCAATTCGGCCCAAAGTTAATTCAGGAAGAACTTCGCCTGTTGCTTCTGATAAATCGGTTCGCAATGGCGTTACGGCTCCCGACGCCACTATTTGATTCGATTCACCGGCGAGCGATAACGTATCGTCCGCAACGGCAGCGATGGACGCTTGGACCTCGACCGAACCCGGTGTCGGTTCTTCCTGGCGAGCCGTCTCGGTCGCCTCCAGAATGGCTTGGGCCAACTGCCGAAGATTGGCTCGCAGGTCGGCGTCCTCCGAAGCCAATGTTACGAGTTGATCTGCAACGGCGATCAGTGCATTCGTCAAATCTGTAGGCATACGTTGTCTGTTAGAGGTTACGGGTGATAACAAAACAGTCTCTCGAAACTCGTAGGGCCACGAGGTCTTCACTCAACCAAAGTTGCCCTTCCGCATTTCGTTTCATTCCGTCAAATTCCTCACCGGCTCAGAAGAAAAGGTTTCTGAAGGAGTCCCAAAGATTTTTGGAGTCCCACAAAAACAAACGGACGATCATGCACGTACACCCCGGTTCGTATGGAACCAGGTCCAACCTTTTTGCACGAAAGTTTTTCGATTGTTAACTTTGCAACATCGACCGGTGAGTGCGCAGTTCTGTGCGAACGGGGGCAAACAGCGCTGGGAGGCACTGCGGCTCATTCCTCCAGCAGTTTCACAAGCCTTCGTTTGTCTTGTAGCCCACGAGCGGACTTCACGACCTGGCCACTTCGGAACACGAGCAGGGTCGGGACGGCGATGACCTTGAATTGCAAGGCTAGTTCGGGTTCTTCCGAGACATCGAGCTTCACCACCTTCACGTTAGGATGCTCGACTGCCAGTTCTTCAAGGACCGGTGTTTGCAGGCGGCAAGGACCGCAACCAGGAGAGTAAAAGTCCACCAGCACAGGCTTGTTCGACTGCAACACTTCTTGGGCGAAGTTGTGGAGGCCAACGTGGATGATCTTGGTCATGGCTTGTCCTTTGCGAATGGGTTCGGGGATTTGCGGGTACAATGACTTGAAGCGGAGCAATGGCCGCATCTTCACGTCGAGCTACGGTCTTAACGAGACGTTACGCCTTCAACGACCGTGGACCTTTGGCGTTGCGACACGAAAAGACGAAGCGAGTCACTGGCTACAACGAACTCCTCAAAAGATGCCTACGGTCATTTAAGAGCAACCGCAGGCGAGTTCGCTGCGTTGCCCATTGTCCGGCCTGGCGAGGCCGCCCCACGAATCCCACCACACCAGGACAGGCACTCCCGGTAGGTTGGTGACTGGCTCCTCGTGGTGATTGCCAGTCGTCGAAATGAGCTAGGGAAAGATGTTCCGATTCTAAGACGACGATCTCAGCGAAAGGTTCAGGTTGCGACCGCTGTAACCGGTAATTCAATACTCGTCCGGCAACAGGATGCACGTCGAGCTACGGTCAGCTTCGGTGATGATCCAAACTTTCACGCCCTTGAGCGTGCGGTACGACGAAATCACCCGGTCGCCGTGGACCAAGGCTTCATCGTTGGCGTTCCAGTCGTGGACATCGACCTCGCCCCAATCGCCTTGGATGTGTCGGTCGAGGAAGAAGTCAGGGGCCTGCCCGCTTTCGGCAAGCACTTCCAAAGCGGCGGGGGTAGCGACGAGGCGACCCAGGGTGAATTTTTCTCGGTTGGTCATGTTCGTTCCCGCTGTGCTTTGCTATCCCATACCACTGTGTTGTTGTGCAGCCGGTCATAAACCGCCGCTTCGTGGCCAGGGATACCGGTCAGATGCTCGTTTGCGTACTGTACCGCTTCGTTCAGGTTATCGAAGTGTTGTTCCTCGATGCGAACGCCTTCTCGGTCATAACGAGCGGCACAGTAGGGAAAGGCTTCATCAACTTCTCGCTCCGTTTCCTTGGCGAAACCGAGATCGATAATCTGCGGCTCTTCCGAACGGATGTCGTCCCAAACAAGCAGCCGCAACTGCCCTCGATACTGCTCGATGACGATAGGACAGCCGTAGCCAGGGCTGCTCGTTGCATCGCCATAACCGTGTGCCATGACCATTAAACCATCAGGGCCAGCAGAAATAGCAACCGGCGTTTTCGGAGCCTCGCCGGGATCGTCTACGCCTTGGTCGTGGAGAATGGCGAGCGGCAAGTGGTAGTCGATCAGTTGGGGAGCAACGTCGCCGGTTTCAAGCGTAATGCTCGTGGCGGTGTAGTTGATGTGGTGCTTGCGTCCACAATCGTTACAAGTGACTTCGACGCTGCACTGCTGGGCCGTGGGACACCCAAGGTCACTGTTGGCCAGATCACGACTGCCGCAGTAGGGGCAGGCATCGTCGAGTTTATCGGCGGGCTGTGGGTAAAGTGCGTTCTGCATGGATGAAGCTTCGTCGAGGAATGTTCTAAACGAGTAACGTCGCCAGAAAACGGTAGTCACTTTTCATCCACCAGTTGTCCTGCCCGAACGTCGAGTCCGAGGCGATGGGCCATTTGCTCGATCTCCGTCAGGATATTTTCAGCAAGGTCGGCGGCCTTTTTGGTGGAGTCGAAATTCGGCCCCCAATCATCACCGACGTACCGGCGTAGCTCGACGACTTGACCAAGCCGATTGACGTAGGTGACGAGGACCGAGATCAGATTGATTGGTCCCATGCCGCTGGACTGGCGCAACCTGGTGGTGCGCAACAGGCGATCCGGCGGCGGGTCACGTTGCAGTTCCTCCAAAAACTCGTTGACGCTGTTGTAAAGCACCTTCATGGGTTTGACTCGTTAAGGAAATTGGCCGAAGGTAACTGGCCCTATGGGTACAATGATTTGATCTCGGCTACTGTTTCGGCTCCGGGCGGAAGTCGAAGAAAATGCGAGGATCGCCGTGGAACTGGATCGTCCCTCGCATCCCGTCCGATTTGCGCCGAACGATGGTAGGCGAAATCATCAGCCCCAGAATCTCGAACTCCTGCCCAAATTGCTCGCTGGTCCAAACCTGACCTTTGGGCGGTTCAGGCTTGGGTTTTCGTTTGGTGGTCATGGTTCAGGCAGCGCCGTGGTTCCTGCGTTCCTGTTCAGCAAACTGCGCCATCGTGCGGAGGAACGATTGCAAGCGTTCGTCCTGTGATCCCTGAAACTCCAATTGCTCGAAATTGGAGAAGTCCTGGATCGGGGCGACGGCTCCTGGGCCGGATGAGTCCAACAGGTCGGTCATTGCGCCGGTAAACGCAGCAACCATCCCGTTCCACTCGCCAACCTCTTGGGCGAGCGCCTTCGCATCGTACCGGCCTTCATGCCAGCGGTAGGTTGGCTCTCGACCTTCTGCCTTGGCTACTTGCCAGTCGTCGGAATAGTGGGAGGGTCCGAATTTCCCTTCGTCGTCGATCTGGACTTTCACCGTCGGAAGTTTGCCGATGCGGTCCAGCAGCGTGACGACACTGATGTGGCATCGCAGGAAATTGGCGATGCCTCCGTATTCGGGACCGCTTGCGTATTGCGTCTTGGTGAACGCCGACCACCACCAGCCGCTCAGACGGGTCTTGACCTTGCGGACCTCGATAAACCGCTCGTCATTTGGGCTAAGGTACGACGGGTAGTTATTGCGTTCGAGCCACCGCCGCCATTTCCGCCAAGAGAATCGCCAAGCCGTGCTAGAAGGACCGTGGGGGCGATACTCCTCTTGAAACCGCTGGTCGTCCGAGGGCCGATACTCCCACTCGATTTCGCTTCGATAACGGGCAAGGCCAATGTTCGTCGGTTCACTGCCAGGACCGGAAATCGCCGTGAAGGCCGCCACTTGGACCGGCGATACGCTTCGGCTGATGTGATGATTCCAAGGACAGTCGATGTGTAGGCTGCTTTGGACCAGTAGCCAGAAGCGGCTTTCGTCTATCTTGCCCCGCTGCTGCTCAAAGTCGGCTTGTTCGCCTTCCAACGTGATGATGTCTCCGACTTCCTCGAAAGGAAGATCGAGAGCCAGTTGGCGCATTTGCTCGACCAGGCGGAGAGCCTTCTGATCGCTACGGGTGTGAGAGCGAAGATGGTAAAAAACGGTCAGTCCCATGATGTGATCCTTTCGAGACGAGATCGGTTGCGTCCCCAGCCGTCAAAACCGAGGCACCCGGTTGGGATGGGTACAATGATTTGTTCAGCCAATCAGCCGCTCGCCTCATGCGGTTGGAAGCTGAAATAGAGCCGGGGCTGATGTTGGAATTCGAGGCTGCCCTTTGCACCGTCGCTTCTTCGCCGAACGACTACCAAAGGGGCCATGAAGCCGAGAACCTCGAAGTCTCTGCGTAGTTCGTCCGTGTTCCAGACTTGGCCGTATTGGGCTTCCAGCGTCTCCCGGCTGCCAGGTTCAGCATTGATCTCAGCAAGACGCTGGCGACGGATTTCTTCGGTCGAATCGTACATGCGTTTCCTCTCTTGGTTTGTGTTCACTCGAAATAGCCGGGGTCTGCGACGGATTCCCCGATGTGGCCGTCGAGAAATTGCTGCGCCTCGGCGATCATCTGGCTGACCGTTTTATGGGCGCAGTTCACCGTGCCGTCCGTGTGACCGCAGGGGCAGGGCCGCCAACCAAAGGCAGTGGCGATGCCCGGAAAGTCCCAATCGGTTTGGATGAGCAACTGCTGGCCGTCTTCGGCAAAGAGGAGGTACGTGCCGAAGCCGCCGGATTGAAGCATGATGAGCATGGTGCGCCTCGTGTGCTTGATGGTCAGCACACGGGGGTACAATTACTTGAGGCCCCGTCACTACTGTTTGCGACCAACTACGTGGTGCGTCGAAGCTGTAAGAACACAGCCCGCAAAACTTCGCCCTGGTCAAGCCCCGAAATGCCGCCGGGGTACAGTTCACGAAGCACCACCTCTACCTGGGATGTAGTGGCGGTTGTGTGGCCGAGGGCTTTCAGACCGTCCAGAAGCGCCACGATTTCGGGATTGTTCGTTGAAGCCTTGGATGCCGGTCGTTTCGGTTCGCTTCCGGCATTGGCTTCGCCCCGGCGGGAATAGAACAATACCGTCACACCATTCACGCCCACGTTTCTTTGGCGGACCTCCAAGCAAAGACGTTGCTTTTCCTCGGAGTAGTAGGGCCTGCCCGTGTTCGGCTGGCGGTCAGGTTTAGGGAAAATACCGACCTGCATCAGTTGGTAAAACCGGGCACGAGATAGCCCAACCATCCGGGCCATTTCGCTGACGCTGATCGCAGACTTTGACGGGAACTCGACAGACATTAAGCGCCTTTTGAACGGGAATCAGACACAAACTGGACGCTACGAAGCAAGGTGATCTCGCCCCAGCACCGTAAGCTGCCGCCTCGACTGGTCATCCTTCACCACCAGGCCACTACGAAGCAGAAATGGCTCGTTGACTTCGGCGACAGTTCGTGCGGGAAGTCCGAGTCGGCTGGCGATCACGTTCAATCGGGCCGGACCTTCAAGCAGGATACGGAGGTATTGTTGCTCGGTCGGTCCCAATCCAAGGGCGTCAATTTGCTCTAACTGGCAGGCCCTCTCCAGGTGAGCGAGGGTGACCAGACTTTGGCCTTCGGCCCGTGCCACACGGCGGGCCGCTTGAAGCAACCGCAATGCGAGCCTGGGCGTGCCACGACTGCGTTGTGCGATCTGTGGGAAAACGTCGCTTTCGACTTCCCACCCCAAAGCACGACTGCGGAGCCGGGCAATCTGCACAAGCTCGTCGGGCGAATAAAACTCGAACCGCAACGTCAGACGCATCCGGTCCCGAAGCGGCTGGAGCAACCGGAATTCGTCGGTCGTGGCCACAAGCAAAGTGAAGTCAGCAATCGGGATTTGGAATGGCGTGCCTCCCCTTCGCTCGCTTTGCGCTACGATCCTGCGTTGGTCCAGGGCAAGGTACAACGTCGTCTGCAAGGACCGGGGAAGCTCATGCGCCTCGTCGATGAAAACAACGGCTTTGTCGGTGGCCTGCATCAGTAAGGAATTCAGGTTTACAGGTTTCTTGACCGACTGCCCCAGCACTTCGAGGAAGTCGGTCGCCATTTCCTGAGCGATCACATGAGCCAGGGCCGTCTTCCCAGCACCCGGCGGCCCAACCAGAAGTGCATGATCGAACTTCCGTCCGTCCTGCTGGGCGGCGTCGATTGCCACAGTCACCTGCTCGACTACCGATTGCTGGCCGATGATATGCCGGATTGACGAGGGGCGGGCCTCGTTGATGTCGCTCGGTTGCTCAAGCATTTTGGGAATCATCAATCGGTGAGGCGGACGCAGCGGACGTAGTTTCGAGCTTTCTCGTGTATGGCTGGGGGAGCCATTTCGAGGATCGTGAGCAGCCAATACGGTCGTCCCGTGCCGTCGATAAGTAGGCTTTTGAACTGCTGCTCATCACCGTGGCATTGATCGATGATGAATTGTCGTTGCTCCTCGTCGGTGGCTTGTCGCTGCCAAGTTTCGTTAGCGATCTCCGCAGCGCCTTCAGCGCCGACGAGGATAGAGACGGTGGTTTGCGTTTCGTCGGTCATGGTTGGAAGGTTTTTTTCGAGTGGTCTGTGCGTCGAGGCAAATGCTTATCCAACGTAATGGGGTTGGTTTTCTTCGGCCCGCTCGAATAGGTCCGGTCGTTGGTCGATCACAAAGTCAACAAACTGGCCGTCGGAGTCGGGTTCGCTTTGAGAAAACGCTTCCCACAACTCGTCGAGTAAATCGTGGACTCGCTGTTCTTCGAGGTCCGCCAGCACGTTCACTGTGCCGAGGTAAACCGGATCAAGGTCGTCGAAACTCCGGTGGATGTCGATGCGATGGATGTCAATGCGAATGCTGTGCATGGGCTTTTGCCTTTTGTTGGTCAGCGTCGATTTTGCCGTTCGGTCCTTCTGGTTGGGTACAATGATTTGAAAAGTGTGCAGACAAAAAGGCGGACTTGGTGAAGCCCGCCTTCACGAATCAGCGGGCTGTCTGTTTTGTTCGCCGCTTTTCTCGTCGTCGCTCGTGATACTCTCGCACGCCCTCCCGCCAGTTTTCGTTGGCGACTTCCGGCACCATGTCCAGGTAGCGGAGCGGACACGAGTAGTAATATGGTCCCATCGATTCCTCCAGGTCTTTGTAGCCCCAGCCCTCGTCCGCCCGGCTGTACTGGAGCAAGTCGCAGCCAATCCACCGCTCGGCTGGCCGAACCTGCTGGCCGTCTTTCTCAAAAGTTCGCTCCCACACAGTCCACAAGACGCCGGAGAAGTTGCCGCCTCGATAGCAGTGGGCAAGACAGGTGCTTGTAATCGTCGTGCCGTCGGGGCTGACATGCCGCCAGCCTTCGATGCGTTCGTGGACGAGTTGCTTGCGTGTGCTGCCGAAAGGGAAAAGCCACCCCATGTTGTATTCCTTGAAGGTCGAGAAAACGTCTACGGCAGCATGGGTACAATGATTTGAAAGGTCATCCGACAAAAAAGGCGGGCCTCGTGTGGCCCGCCGGATTTCTCGATCAACGTACTAATCGGGACAGTTGCGGCGGCATTGCACACACGCCGCTATCGCCCTTGCTGCGACCGAATCACTGTTCATCGAGGATGCTTCTTTCGCCTCCGCTCCTGTTTCTTCTGTTTTCGTTTTTCCTTTCTGATGCGTCTTTCTCGCTCCTGGCGAAAATACGCATCGAGCAGCCGAGTCGCCTCAGCGTCATTTCGGCGATACTCGAAGCCAAAAGCCCTGCCGTGCAATTCGAGTTCCGAATTCAACCTCAGCAAGTCCACGTACCGCTGAATAAACGGATGTCGTCCGAGCGCAGCGTACCTGTTCACCGGTCTTGGAGGTTTGAAATCCGTAAGCCGATCTGGCAGGAACAAAACACGTTCTTCGCCTGCGAAGGTCGGCGTAACGTCAATTAGCCGTCCGTCATCGTCAACGACTGCGTGATGTTCAGCCGTTAGGTACACACCTGGAAGCTCCCAAATGAGCCACCCAAAAACGACTTGACCATCGAGTTGGTCCGCAGCATTGGTGGCGTTCTGGTAGCATCGACCTGGCCTTGCAAATACGTCTGGAGTTATATCCAAGAAAACGGGGGCAGGACCGTGAGGAACAAGCTCGGTGCAAAATGCTTGAACTTGCTCCGTGATGGCATGAGGAGTGGTTGCAACGTACTTGAAGTGCCTTCCAAGGTTCATTGTTTGCCTCGGCGTACAAACAGCCCCGCAAGACAAGAGCAGCGACGACAGGGGCTATTTGCCGCCGAAGCTCATCACATTTGTGTTGTCCGCTGACTTCCACCGTGTTCGTGAAGAACCGGTTGGCAGGGGGCCGACGCAGCGGTGTCTTACCCCCACTCTCGATGAGCGTTTCGTGGTTAGTTCGTTAGGAAATGTCTCCCGTAGTTCTCGGTGCTAGGCCGCTTGGGCGAACTCTTCGGCTTCATCTCCGTGCTGTTCCTTCGGGCTACTAAAGCCGAGAACGTAATCGGCGGCCTTGCTGGCTGCACTGCTCGCACGAAAGATGAACTTCGGGTCGTTCTGCAACGCCTGAAGCCAGCTTCCGATGTAGGCGGTATGGTTCGTCAGGTCGTCTGAATTCGGAATCCCCAGCGATGACGCCATGAAGCAGGCGGCAATCTCGGCTCGTAGCTCACCTTCGGCGTAGCTGCCCGACCAATTTGTGCGGAGTTCGCTCCAATGCGCCAGTTCGTGAAGCAAGGTTTCGGCGTAATCAGGGAAGCTGTGGAACCGGTCCTCGTTCGGCATCGTGATGAAGTCCGCAGGCGGTCGGCGATAGGCCGCTTGGTTAAATCCGAAACGAATGTCGGCGTTGGTCGCCGCCACCGCCCGGTCGAATTCGGAACGGTCGATGTCGGTGAAATGGGGAGCCGTCGCTGAAGCCACCTGGAATTGCTTGACCGCCTTACCCTCGACTTGAGCGACGTTGAAGACTGACCATGTTCGTAGCAAGGGAAAATTTTCCTCTCGTTCTACGCCCTGTTCGTCCTTGACCTTCTTTTTGATCGGCCTCCAAAACACAACCTGGGTAGACTTCTCGCCCTTGCGAACCTGAGCGCCGATGGACCGCCACTGCTGGTATGACGCCCAAAAGTTGGCCGGGTATGCTCGCTCCTGGGCGGTCAGCCACAGCAGCATGACGTTCATCCCGTGGTAGGGCTGCTTCGTGACATAGTTGGTTGGGAGTCGCACCGGGTCGGCGACATTGCTCCACGGCTTCCGCCAAGGAATAGTCCCTTGTCTGAGAGCTTCGACGATGCGGCTGGTGATTGATTCTCGGATTTCGGTTTGGCTGCTCATGTGATCTCCTTGAATAAGGTGGTGACAGCAGCCATTGGTACAATGATTTGAAGCGAGCAGTGGATGAGACGAGTGGAGCAAAGTGACATTGGAGAGGAAGTGGCGTTTCCGGTTGTTTCTGCACAACTACAAGACGATCGACCTTGCGGTTAGTTCGGGATCGCTAATGAAAAACCGCCAAAGCGTTGGGAGCAGCGGTTTCAAATCTTTGTACCTAGCCGCTCGAACCCCAATCGGAGGAAACAGATGCCGAAACATGCTTACCGCTACCGTTACGACGGCGGCACAACCAACGGTGCCCTGCGAGGAATGATGGCCGCCTTGCCCAAGATCGGGAACCCGCTCTTGATCCAGGGACACCGATACCTGGGCCGAAAGAACACGCTGCACGAGGCCGTCGTGGTGCAAGCGACCGAAGGAACGGCTCGATTCAGCGGTCTAGCCTGGGGCTACGAAGGCGAGGCTCCCAAGGGACTTGTTGAGCTACTGGTCCGCCTGGGGATGCATCGAGAGAGGGCGGAGCATTTGGCCTTCCAAAGCCACCGGTACGATGATGCGGGCGTCGATTGGCTTGTCCGCTTCCTTCCCAACAAGCGGCTCATGGTGCTAAACAGGGAGCAGATCGGAGAGTTACAGGGCGTACTTGACATTCCCCGCCAATCCACGTCTCCTGCACAGCCGCCAACGACATAAGATGCAAGCCAGCCTTGCGATGTCGGCGATCGAGAAGGTCGAAGCGGCGAAACCCGATCAGCCAGTGACGTTCTGTTTGGTCTTGAGCAAGCCGATGTTGGCGGATGACGAACGAGCAGCCTTACGAGAAATGGGCTGCACGAGCTTTTACCAATCCGTTTATGTCGCCAGCGCCACAATTCCGGCTCGGCACCTGCTGGAACTGGCGGAATTGCCCTCGGTGAAACGGATCAGTTGATGAGGTTTTCTGCGGTCATGGCAGATCGAAGATGCCGATGCGAATATCGTGTCGTTCAGGAATCGGTTCGGGAAGCTCTCGCACCTGGTTGGTTCGCTCCTCGCCATCGTGAAACACTGTCCACGGCAACCAGGCTTCCTTTCCCTTGCCTTGATTCCAGACAGAGATGACAGTCCTCCCTCCGAGCGAGTAATGCCGCCGCTTCTCACGCATCTCGTAGCGCCGCATGTAGTCATGGATCGGGTTGAGAATCACCCCAATCTTCATCGCTTGAAGCTGGTCGGCGAACTCGAACGAGTCGTAGAACTCGTCGCTGCCTCGCACCAGTGAAGCGATGTTGGTTTCTCCGCAGATCGCAAGCAGGCCATTGGCAATCTGCCTCCGTGGGAGATCGTTCAGGAATAGTTGCTTGTCGCCGGTCGCCGCACTCGACGTGGCGAAGCGTTGATAGGCGAGGATCGGCTCCTGCTGGCCCCGAATCCAAACCTCCACATGGTCACAGCGCTCCGGCGGCTCCCAGACTTCTAAGACAACCCTTTGGACGTGCTTTAACCCGCTGAAAACCGAAGCATGCGTTTTGGAAATTGGCGAAGTCGAATTCCAAGTAAACAAAGCGTAAAGGATCGTGTCGCACCCCTCGTCATCGCAGAGTCTGTTGATTGCGGCAAAGTGTTCCGAGTAGTCGTACAGTCCAAGCTCCCCCGGCACGTTGTAGTCGTGGGCGACCAAGCCGACTCGCTTGATCTCGGAGTGCGCCGACACAAGCGGAAGTTTGGGCCAGGTAGCAAATGGTCCAGGGTTGATCGCCTGCGACAGATTCTCCTTGGCTCCTTCGCCCGTCCAATCAAAGTCTCCCTGCCGGAAGCGAACCAGCCGGTATCCGTTCTGCACCGCCAGGATGTCACGAAGCGAATCATAGAATGCTCGTTGTTCGTCACGATGGGGCGGCGATGGATCGGTCGCTTTAATGGCGTTACACGCATCGATCCATTCCGCATGGTCAAAACCTAGGTCGAGATCAGGAGGGTAAAGGTCGAGGCATTTCGCCCGCTGAAGGGTGAAGTGCTGCCGCTCGTCGTATTCCACAATCAGGCGTTCATCGGGCACGAAGAAATCACACTTCAGGGATCGACCGGCACCGGCGAAGGTCGAGAAGCCACGCATGTCACGCAGGGCCTCGAACATGGCCCGCAACGGCTCCTTCATCTCGTCGAGCTTAGGCACGACCAGCCACGGGAACCCAACCTCAGTTTCCACGGTTCCGAAACGCTCTCGAAGCAGGTCGAAAAGAGCTTGCTTCTGTGGTTCATAACGCCGTTCGACGGCTTCTGATGTGGTTTGGGTAACGGGAAGTTGCGGAGCCGGTGCGGGTGAGGCCAATGGCGCTGGCGAGCCAATGGCAGTTTCGAGGCCCAGCTTAGCGAAGAACCGCACCGTTTCGTCACCGCCGGAAAAGTCCTTGTTTGGGTCGAGTTCGACGCCGGTGGCAAGTCGATAGGCCAGTCCCCGAATGAATTTGGCAGGATAGGCTTTGCCATCCAAGATTAGAAACGTGCTTTTCGCCGGGCGTTTTGGTGCAACCGAACCGGCGTCGTAAAGAGCGCAGGCTTGCTGGACATGCGAAATGTTGACTCGGCTCCAGTCGATTGCCATGAGCGTGTCCCAACCTTGCCCAAATGCTTCCCTATTAGATTAGCGTCACTTTGCATTGCTGCATCACTGACCAAGGGAGGTTCGAGATGTCACTCCTTCGACTTTTTCCGCCGCCAAGGCTCGCCAGGGCCATCACGTTCGGCTTGCCGCAAACACTTGCAGAAAAAGCACTTGCGCAAAAATGAATTTTCAATGAATTTTCGATGTTGACAAAAATATGCTTCTACGGTATTTTCAGTGAATTAATAATTGCGGTCCGGCGATTAGTCGAACCGCATCACACCCGCAGTTGGAGGAATTGGAGATGAAGACGTTCAATCCGTGGCCAAGCGTTCCAGCGAGCAAAGCGAGAGCCAAAAAGAAGACAGCCCGGTTGGTTGGTAAGGAACCGGGAAAGGTCTTTGTCCTGGCAAAGTTACACAATTGGGCGAACAGGGCGATCTACTTGTATCACCTTGAGGACGAAAAGATGGTCCATATCGCCCAACCTTCGCAGCAGCAGTGGGACATGTACGCATCGGCGGGCGTGGAGATAGACCATCCTGGCGGCATCCAGGCGACTGATGTCGAAGAGTGGGTGCGCTATGGTAACGAACAGGCCAAGAACCTTGGTCTTGTTGTTACTGAATAAGTTTCTTTATCCATCCGGCAGCGCCCGTTTTCGGTGGCGCTGCCGGATGGATAGGCGGAATTTCCGATGCGCTTTCAAGGAATTCTTGCTACAATTCTGGGTGGGTAACTTTTTCGAGTTTGCATCGGAGGGAACTAACTATGGCTTTTGATCCGTGGCCGAGTCTTGGGCCAAGTAAAGCAAGAACCGATAAGAAAACCGCTAGGCTGGTTGGTAAGGAACCAGGGAAAGTCTTCGTTCTTGTGAAGTTGCACAATTGGGCGGGAAGGGCGATCTACCTGTATCACCTTCTCAACAAGGAAATGATCCACATTGCTCGGCCCTCGCAGCAGCAATGGGATACGTATGCATCTGCGGGCGTGGAGATAGATCATCCTGGTGGCGTCCAGGCGACCGACGTAGAAGAATGGGTCCGTTATGGAAAAGAGCAAGCGGCGCTTCTGAAACTCACCGTCGCTGAGTAACCCCCGGCGACTCGTGTCCATTCGCTACGAGTAGAGCCGGGTTCCTTCGTTGACGCCATTTGAGGAGGCGCTATGAGCGACCAGGCAGACATATTCTTGGCCTCATTTCACATCGAGTGTACAGAACAAAACCCGAAAGGCCATTTGGTCCTGTGCGACAGGCGAACCGACCCTATCGAGGGCTGGATGAGGATCACTGACTACACTAACAACCAAGGGAGGTTCTACGAGGAAAATCATTTGGAGGAGTGGGTGGCACGGAGTCCGCAAGCGGTTTTTCGGGATGAGAGGGTTCTCATTGTTGCATCGCAAAACTACGCCCACTTGCGGGAGAAGATCGATCTGTTGGCGGTCAACTTGGTCCGGCGGTTTTCCGTGGTGGAAGCGAAAATCAAGGACGTGGCTAAGAACGGTGGGACGCCTGCGTACCACATTCACATGGACCAAATGAGGCGTTACGTCAATTTTCTGCGATTAAACACCCAACCGTTCCCCGAACGCCTCGCTGCGTATTACCGGCGGTTTTCCCAGCGGTTCTACGGGCAACCTCGACGGCTTGAAGAGGACTTGCAGCAAATCTTTGGAACGGACTTCTTTAGCGGGCAGCAGGAGAGTAGCTTTCAGGAAGTGTACCTCGCTCATAACTTTGACAATCATGCTGTTGATTACTTTAAGTCACAGACGGTCACTCCGGCCGATTCGGTCCGGCTCATCTATTTTCGCTTTGATCCTGCCGATGCCTACATCGAATTTTGGGAAAGACTTCTCTCCTGAGATAAATGGCCTGCATCAAGTAAGTCTATAACCCCCTGAGCCTCTAGGCGCAAAGCAGAATCCGTCCGTAACGCACATTCCGATTCTGTCCAAGCCTCGCCCACACAAAAGTCAAGGAGCCATCCTATCCGCACATGCGCATCTGCATCCACCGAGGTACAGCAGAGATCGGCGGCAACTGCATTGAGATCGAATCGCAGGGGAAGCGAATTGTTCTTGATGTCGGCTTGCCCCTTGATGCAGCCTCCGCCGATGATTTTCCCTTGCACCCGATCAGCGGTTTTGCGGCTCCTGATCCATCGCTTCTCGGAGTCATTATCTCCCACCCCCACCAGGATCACTACGGCCTCGCCCATCGGCTGCCCCAGGAAACGCATTTCCTGATTGGCAAAGCCGCCGAGGCAATTCTACTGGCTGCCGGATTGTTCTCTCCTGGAGGCGTGAAGTTCCACGTTGTAACGCATCTTGTGGATCGAAAGCCGATCACGCTGGGGCCGTTCACCGTTACACCCTTCCTCGTAGATCATTCGGCCTATGACGCCTACGCCATACTGGTTGAAGCCGATGGCAAACGGCTCTTTTACACCGGCGACTTCCGAGCGCACGGACGAAGAGCCAGCTTGACCGACAAGTTGATCGGCAATCCGCCGAAGAATGTGGACGTGCTATTGATGGAAGGCACTTGCATCGGGCGAGATGACGAAATCCATCGCACGGAGGAGGAACTTGTTGCGGAGCTAGCTGGCATTTTTCGGCAAACCCAAGGAATGCCTCTGGTATGGTGTTCAGGCCAGAACATTGACCGCATCGTGACCGTCTTCAAGGCGTGCCGTGCCTCGAAGAGGCAGTTCATCGTGGATATGTACACTGCCGAAATCCTGCGGGCGACCGACAATCCTCGGCTACCGCAAGCCGAATGGAACGGCGTTCGAGTGTTCCTACCTGAAACTCAAAGAGGGCGGATCAAGAAGGCGAATGCCTTTGATATTTCCGATGACTACAAGCGTTATCGCATCCACTGGCATCAGCTTGCCGGAGCCGCCTCCAGGTCCGTGATGCTCTTTCGGCCCAGCATGGTGCGTGATTTGGACGGGGCCGAGTGCTTGGAGAACGGATGCGTGGTCTGCTCTGTGTGGGACGGATACCTCAAAGGCGAGAAGAATCAGTGGTTTGTAAAATGGATGGCCGAACGTGGCCTGCGGGTTCGTCCTTGCCATACGTCAGGCCATGCGTCACTGCCAGACTTGCGACGAATGCGGGACGCCTTCGCAGATGCCGTCGCCGTGCCGGTGCATTTGCAGGATCGGGAACGATTCATGGCGCTGTTTAATAAGGTCCAGTTGCGAGAGGATGGGGAGTGGTGGGGAGTGTAAGTCGTGGTGATCGAGAAATGATCGAATGCGGAACAGAGCGATATGCCAGAAATCAAGATGTGCGACCGACGAGTTATCATCGTATCGGACAAAAAATCCCAAACCGTCAATGTTTGCACGGTTTCTGGCAGGGAAGGTGTTTATGATTGGATCGTTCGTTTCCCCTCGGACGTGCCGGTTTTAATTGAAGCAAATGGCATTGCACCAGCCTCAATCGAAGAATTCATTGGCTGGTTGAAGCTGACTTTGCTTGGAACCGTCGAGCGAGTCCCACCCACATGCGATCCATTATTGGGACAGGATCGGCGTCAAGGGGCCGATCCAGAAACATCCTTGGGTCAACAGATAATGACTGCGGCAGACAAGAAGATAAACCAACTCGTCGTTGAATTCCTGGAACATCCTTACCTGCACCGGAGCGAATACAACCTCCACTGCGAACTCTACGAATACCTCTGCCGAACGGTTGAGCCAACCATTCACCGCCTTGCATGTGGCGACCGTGTAAGATTGATCCACAAAGAATGGCCTGAAAGCCATTGGAGCACTCGATTAGGCAGTTTTGGCTTGAATGACTTGTGGCCTCCTTCCGCCGAGGGTGTCGGGCTTCGGCGTTACAAGAAGCGAGGATTATTCGACGTTGCTGTGCTATTGCCTTCGACCGTTGAGGCTTGCACGGATATTCAGACCTATCTCGAAGGCAGACTCCAGCCGGTCGCCGCATTCGAGTTCGGCCTAATGGAGAAGTATGACCATCTGAGGTCCGATATAGCCAAGTTGATTAACAACCGCATTCGCTACGGCGCTGTCATTCATTTCGTTAGGCCTGGAGAGACTGACAATTACGATGCTCTTGAAACGCTGGTGGAGAAGGCTTGCAGCATTAGCCATGTTCAAACCGCATACGCACGAGTGGAGAAAAACTCGGAGGGCGTGCGCTATCACTACAAGCTAACCAATTCGCCATCTGTTGTTCATTCGGACGTGCTTCCAAGACTTGAAGGCTAGACCCGCCTACCCCCGGTAGAAGTCGATCCAGTTGACCGTGATTGTCTTCAGGTTCTGCTCGATGAGCGCCTTGGGCAGCCGCATCTCGAAGTAGCCGCCTTTGAGCGGGAGTTCCTTCGCCGGTTCGTCGCCGCCGAGGATGCGAAGGTCGATCCAATACGGACTCTTGCTGTCGAGGGGCGCATCCTCCTTGCCGCCCTTCCAGAGCCTGACGACGGGCTTCCCGTGCTGAAGTGAGGCCGAACCTTCGAGCATCACCTTCTCGCTCGTGATCTTGAAGTTCTCCAGGCCCTTCAAGTGCAGTTGCAGCACCACGGCATCAGGCCACTTCTCGCTCGTGCGTTCGATGACAGCATGGCTGATCCCGAACGGGCTGTGGACCGAGAAGATCGCCTGGTCCTTCTCGACCTTCACATCCACCCGGTCGTTGTCACGCTGTGTGGTGATTTTGAACGGAGGCATGTCTTCGGCAGTGACCACCCAGACGAAAGGTACGAGCAGTGCGAAGACGAAAGAGTTCGACATAACTACCCCTCGCCAATCCACCTGAAGGTCAGGTTGATCCGCTCACCCACGTTCTCGGTGGTCTTGGGAACTTCATGCTTCCAAAACTGCTGCATGGTTCCGGCCATGATGATGAGCGTGCCGTTAACGACCGGGAAACTCCTCGTTTCCTTTGATTTGTTGTGCTTGATGCGGAACGTCCGGGTTGCACCCAAGGACAGCGACCCGATCACGTTTCCCATGCCTGGCTCGTCGTCGGCGTGCATCCCCACGCTGTCCTGGCCAGAGCGATAACGGTTCAACAAGCAGTAATTGTACCGGCCCTGCACAGCCTCGATCTTCTGTTTGATCTCCAGCAACGTGGGCGTCCACGGTAGCGCCGCATTCACCGTGCCGGAATAGCGGTAGGTCACGCCATCGTCGCCATAGGAAGCAGTAAGCCGAGGCTGCATGTGGCCGAACGCCGCCTTTTTCTGCTCCCAGGTGCAGTTGTTCTGCAACTCAACGAAGTAGCGATCCGCAAGATCGGAGGGCAGGAAGGCTTCGTCGTAGAGCAGAATGCCGCCGTCCGTCAGATCGATGGTCTGCATTGAGCTTCACTTATATCGCTTGATTCACGCCACTTCCCGACACCGAGGGAAATTCGGGCAGCCCCAAAACTGCCTTCCCTTATGTTCGCCCTTCGAGGCGACCCGTTGAACCATTGGTACACCGCATTTTTGGCAGATAGGTGGCTGGTTAGCTTGTGTTAACGACGGTGACGATGTAGTGGCGACCGCAGGAGGACCACCTAGATGCGGAGCCAATTGTGCGGCGATGGCTTTCGGATCGTAACCAACCTTCGCTGGCACACGAACCAATGGTAATCCTGCGGCCTGGAACACTTGATCTACAAACTGATCTCGCTCGACCCGATCCGCTCGTTGATGGCCGGCGTCGTCGAGTTCGATACCCAAGAGCGGCCTCATCGTATCCACATGGCAGAGGACGAAATCGACGTGCTTGCGGTCGATCTTGTTGCGATATTTCTGGTTCCCGTTGGGACGGGTGACAAAGAACAGGTCCGATAGGTTTACCTTGGGACAGATCACCACCTGCTCTTTCACGGCCAGACGTAGCACCCGATAAAACGACAACTCCGCTGGTGAGAGGAAATCGTCTCGAAGACGGTAAGGAAGTTCTTCGGGTTTCGCTGTCACTGATCCTCCAAGCTCGATTCCAAAGAGCCGAAGGATCGCAGCAAGACATCCCTTGGGTTCGTTGTCTGCCATTTTGCCCCCTTGGTTGATGCACCGTTACGATGCTCGCCGAATCACGGAGAACCACGCAAATGGTCCGCCGTCGCTGAACTTGATGTTGTCCAAATCGGGACGAACCTCGAAACGGGCTTCTTGGATCGCCTCGACCTCCCAACCCTTGGAAAACGCTTCACGAATTTCCTGTTGGGTGACTCGGCGTGGGCCGTCGCCTGGTGGCTCCTTGTCGCTGAAACAGAGCAGAAACAATTTGCCGCCCGACCTTACGACGCTCGCCAGCCCTGCGACATACCGTGCCCTGTCCTCGTCGGAAAAAACATGAAACAAGCCGCAGTCGATCACCGAGTCGAAAACTTCTGGGATGTGCTGGAGGGCCAATGCGTCCATCACCAAAAAATTTGCTTCCAGTCCCCGCTCCTGAGCCTTTCGCTTCGCCTCAAGAATCGGTTTTTCGAGGAAGTCGATGCCAGTGACTTTATGGCCCCGTTCGGCGAAGTACAAAGCGATCTCGCCCGTCCCGCACCCCACGTCGAGGATGGAGCCAGTGATTTGGTCAGCAGCTTCGACGAATACCTTTTGCGGCTTGCCGATGTCCCACGGCGCTTTGCCTTCGTAGGCTTCTTGGAAATGATCTTTATTGGGGATGTTGTCGGGCATGTCGAGATCTCCGGGATCATGGTAGAGGGTTGTCGCCACTATTTTGCCCGATTCGGTCTCCAGGTGCACGGCGGCCTTCCCCGAAGGGAGTCGATCGTAGAAACTGCCGGCCCAATATTGCATGCGACCGACCGCCTCTCGCCACACACTCTCTGCCCGAGTTAGCCTCACCCTTGTAAGCCACACGCTCGCCTGCCCCCTTTCCGTCCGCCAGCCTATGTTCTCTGTGTCCGGCGACCCACGAATGCCAACGCCTCCTCATACCAACTCCTCACTCGCTTAAACATTTCGGCGTCACCGCCACGATCTGGATGTGTTTTTACGGCGAGCTTTCGGTACGCCTCATGAATTTGCTCGGCCGAAGCATCGTTCGGCAACTCCAACTGCTTAAAGCATTCAGGCCGCCAAGCCATTGATTGCCGCTCAGCGAAGTAGATCGACGGGTCAGCGTAATACGTGTTCCACCAACGACACCCGCCTCGCTTGGCTTTTCCCGTTGTCTCAAACTCAGCCCGATCCAGCACGAACGAGCGTTGATGGTAATCCCACCACTCGCCGGACAGCTTTATGTTTTCTCGGTATGGCTCCTGATCCGCATAGATTCGGCGCTTCGTCTTCTTTACGATTCGATGCTTGGTGATCGAGTCTTGCGAGACTCCATCGTAATTCGAATCATCGAGGTGGCACTCGAAAGCGAATTCCAGCGGAGCAGCATCAATCCTGTTTGTCGTTTGCTGACTCCGCAAGATTGCAGCCTCCTTCGTCCTCACGTTCTCCGCCGTCAAATTGCTGCATTGCTCAACCGGCCCGATGGCCTTGATCGCATCCGCTACAGCGGCATCCGCTGACTCGGCGATCCCACGTGCGTCGGGAGACTTATCCGGCGACCATCCACCGGCAGCGTAAGCCACCCAAAACCACCGATTTCGCCCCACTTTGCAGCGTGAAAAAAATCCCCGCCGCTCCTTTGCTGCCGTCGAGGTAAGATAATCCCACGCCCAATACCTGCGATACGCTCCCAGGTCTCTTGATTCAACAACATATGACCGCATTGCGGTCAAAGCGGCTGCATGTGCTTCCCTCTTCGACGAACAAAAGCCGCTTGCTGTCGGAACGGCGCCGCTCCATGTGTCGGCGGGAGGAGAAGCAACGTCGATCCAAATCGCCCAAAACCAGTGGTTATCTCCGTAACGCCGTATGCCAGCATTCACGTAAGAAATCACATTGCCTCGATACTGCTCATTGTTGCAGCGGTCTCCGTTCGCACTCATGACTCTCTCCACTCATATAAGTTAGTTAGATCTTATATCGTATTCAGGTCAAATTATCTTGAAGAACGGCTCCGAAACGGTGCGTCTTTCACGATGAACCGGACAAAATTCTAATCTTCTATAACCTCTTCGAATTCCATCGGTTCCTCGCCTGCTCACTTGCGGTCTGCCAACTCACGTTACCCGGTTCGTAATGCCCGTCGTTGTCGATGCGGCCTAGCGAATGTCTTGGAGATGGCGCCGGGCCAACATGCTCGAAAAATGCTTCGAAACTCTGTCCCCATTCTTCGCACACTTTGATACCTCGTCCTCCGTACCTATGCCAATTATGGACAAGTGGTGACGAACAACGCCACTTCATGGCGAGCCAAGCACGATATTCTTTTGTCCCACATCGACCGTGCGTGACGACTTTCCTTCCCTTGCTTCGAGGAGGGGTTTCTAACGCCTGCTTCGGTGGCCATCCCTTCTTTAGACGCTTTAGGACCGCTTGGTACGACATCCCAAACTCACTCGCCCATTCGCTGATCGGTGCGCTTCGTCCTTCATAGTTGATGATATATCTCGTTGCCGACACTTCTCCTCCCGTGGAAACATTTCCAATATCTATGAAACAAATCCGAAAATGTTTCCTGAAATAATTTTGTTTTTTACACGATTTATTTGATAGATACTGCAACCCTATCAGGAGAACTTGTGATGCTATACGGACTCGCAGAAGCGGCGAAACTCGCTTCGACATCGTACGGCAAACTCTGGTTTGCAGTTCGGATCGGTGAACTAACGGAGACGGCCAAGGTCGGCAGTATTCGCCTCTTCGACGAGGAGGCGGTTGCCAGGATCAGGCGGCATTTTGAGGAGCAAAATGAAAAGCGAAATCGCCGACGATTAGCGTCGGTGTCTCGCCGATGCAGCGACGACAAATAGAACGCAACCACCCCTCTCGAATTCCGGAGGGGTGGTTGGCGTTAGGCACCGAATGAAAACGCCCGCTGTGTTGGCGGGCGTTGGCGAAACTTATAAAACCATTCATCCGTTGGCGGCAACCAACGGCTATTTGAGATAGGAGGGACAATGTCCTCCAAATTATCTATCAATCCAGGGCAGGAAAAACTTGCGCAAAAACGGTTCATCTTCTTCCTGGTCGGTACAAAATCATGTCCGTTGCGATTTAACGAGCGCCTCGTGTGGTCGTATTTGGTCAAGGCAGAACGAGCAAAAAAGAGCGGACTTACTCGTAAAGAGATTGCCGAGTGGACGGGGCTCAGTTCGACCACGACACGGCATGTCGTGACCGACTTGGTAGACCTCGGTTTAGCGACTAACCCACATTACCGCTTGACTGTCGCCAACGAGCCAAATGAGCAGACAAGCGATTGGTGGCACCGCCGTACGACAAAAAAGGATCAACCTCATTGGGCAGACAGGCTGGCGTATTTCCCCATCGAGTTATCCTCTCCCGACAACGATCCCATCAAAGCCGCCATACTCGGCTTATTGAGATCACTTGCTGGCAAATCACACGCCGCCCAGGGACAAAGTGCGGCGGGGCTGGCCAAGATGCTGGGGAGCGATTACCGCACAGTGGGAATGCGGCTCCGTCGCCTAGAGGAAGCGAAACGAATCAAGACTATGGGGATGAGCCAGAACAGATTCGGCAAGACAGATCGCTTTGACGTGGTGCTGTTAAGTGCCGACAATCGAGACAACTTAGCACCGCCTTCGAACGATAAACCGCCGGCCGTGTCGCCAAATTCTGATACCGATCGGTTTGCGGCAATACGTCGAGATCGGAAATGCATGGCTGATCTTATGGCCAATCATCATTACCCGGCGAACGTAATCAGCGATATCCTTCACCAATGCGATAGGCTACCTACGGATCGTACGTTGGACATCTTCCTCGCCAATTTTGATTCAGCCCAACAGGATCACCGCCAGCAACAGAGCGCAGGAAAGTTTGTCGGTATTAACCATTCTGGCCACCTGCTGTTGCACAAGATTGCAGGAGTGGTGAATAGGCGGCGATCCGAGGCGGAGTCACTGGCAGCTGAAATCGCATACTTCGACAAGCTGAGTTTCTCCGCATGAGCCAGGGGAGCAACCGGCATTACGGATCGCTTTGAATCTCTGATGCGCCGAAGTGTCAGAAATGTCGGTAATAAGATTTGTTGGCCTTCGTCATCATGTTAATAACTGAGAGTGGCTACATTTACATCGGGAGTCTGGCGAAGGAAATGCTGAAGTATTAGTTTTGCACGCTGAAGTGTTAGTTTTGCAACGGCGAAGCATCTGAAGTGTTAGTTTTGCAGGTAATAATCCTGCTCTTATAATCCTCTCAATAAACCTTTCTGAGAATTTGTCCTACGGACGGAGCAGGAGCGGCTGCGCAGTTATTAAGATGACGAGCTTTCCTTAATATTTCTTTCCACTCGCAGTTACCCGTGCTTAAGCTCCTGACGCCAATTTTCGTCGGCGAGAGTGCGATCGTGTGGCGTGGGGGGAGATAGCATTGCTGCTCCATTTGCCGGACGACGGAGTTTGTTTACGGTGAAGTTTTCTCGCATCAAAAGCGCACCAGGTCGTCGGCGAGAAGTGGTAGTGTGCGACTAATATTTCACGAGCGAATGCTATGCGTGATATGACGTTAAGTCTGGAGCGCAGGGGTGGTATTGGCACCGCCTTCATTCGCCGAGAGGCGACAACGGAGAAGAATTTGCTTCGTCTCAACTCACCCGCCGGCGCATGCAAAAACCCCATGTCCGCCGTAGCGACGGACATGGGGTTTCGACTTTTCACAATGAAAAAATGCTACGCCGACTTAGCCAGCTCTTCGTCTTCTATCGGCCTGGTATCGAATAGGCGGAGCAGCAGCGCCGCCAGCCTGTTGATTTCTGTCATCAATTGGAGACGGCAAAGTGAGTCTGCAGGCCAAGCCTTGCGAACTTCGTTCACATCACGATCGAGCACTCGCTGTAACTCGCCCCGTACTTGCAAGAGGTGCATTGGAATAATTATTCGAAGCTCCTCGTCAAGCGATTCGCAGTCATGCCAGCTGTCCTCAAATGGTGGCTCGTCATCTGCGCTGTCACCTGCCAAATTATCCTTCGTCGAAACAGCCCAAGAGAATACGGACGGCACCGTTTTGCCGGTCGGTTTTGCCGCAGGTTTTGTAGCCGATTTATCAGGCTCGGCTTCTATATCAGTTTGCCTCGGAGCGATTGAGGTTGGTTGTGGGGGACGGTTGGCTGCTGCTGAATTCTCGTCGCCGAACATCATATCGACATCACCCTCATCACGAGTCGTTGTAGTAGATGAAGTTTTCGTAATTCCCGCCTCACGGAGGGCCTCCATAATTCCAAGCGTCGACAACCTTTTTCGATCATCCTCAGACGGATACGACTTGTAAAGCCGCATATAACGGCTTGCTGTCGGGTCAGAAAAACCATGGAGCCGCTTCCACTTGGTGAAGCTTGCGCACTCGAGCCTAACACGTTCCTTTGCCAGTACCATCGCCTTGCCGACGAGCCAGGCGTCCATGGCCATGCGCTCGCTCCGCTCCCGGCAAAAGCTGCCGAGTTGATCGAGCGACCAAGTTTCGTCAGGGAGTACTTGTTCGTTCATTTTGTTTGTCCTTTCGCTTAGTCTCAACAATAAATATCACACATCTCGATCTTATAGTTTATTCAAACGGCCGCCGACGTTTGGGTCTCTTCTGCTTGGTTAAGTCGCTTCCCGCTTTCATCGAAACTCATCCAGATTACCTCGATCCGTCGAGCTTGCGCTTGATTGCGAGACAGCGAACATCGAACGGGAAACTCGATACGTCGCCAGCCAGCGAGAATCTCGTCGTAGATAGAGTGGGCGTATCCAGACAGGATCACGTTCGCCTTCGTCTTTTGGAGGCGCTGTAATAACTCGACGTGATCCGAGTCAGACATTTCGTGTTGATAGAGATCCCCCCCAGTGCGAGTGCCATGCACGTATGGCGGGTCAGCGTAAAACAGAGTGTCGACGCCGTCATAGCGATCTAGGATGTGGTGCCACTCCAAATTTTCGATCACCACGCCCCGAAGTCGTCGGGATACTCTCTCGATATGCTCACTCACCTTGAGCCATCGTTGTTGCAGCGGGCCTTCCTTGCGAGCCGCAAATCCGGAGGGTGAAACGATATTAGGATCAATACCGCCGTAGCCACACTGGGTGCAGGTCACGAGCGCCCACGCCCGCAGTACAGGATCGGTTTGGTTCGTGTTCAAGATGTTGAGGCAATTCGAAAACTGTCGTCGTGAGTACGGTGTGTAGTCGAGTAGGCGTCTGAGTCGCTGCCGAGAACGGTCGTCTTGCAGGACCTTGAAAAAGTCGAAAACGATATCACTTAGGTCATTGAAAATCTCGACTCTTGACGGTGGCTTAGCCAAAATATCTGCGGCCGATCCGCCGAATAGTGAGACGTAACGGGTGTGATGGGGAAATAGAGAAAGCAAACGGCGCATCAGCGTCCACTTGCTTCCCGGCCAACGGAAGGCGGGACCGGTGAGCGCACGTGTTTTTGTAATATTGCACTTCATAAAAACGTCCAGATGTTGTTATTACGACATAGTCTGTTTACTGCCAGCGACTTATGTTTTAGTAAAAAAATTCCTTAAATCAATGGCGAAATTGATGGGATGTTTTATTACTAAACGGGTACGCCCTGAATTGATTGATAACAAGGTCGGGCGACGCTGGAGTGTTGGTGCGCTGCAAGTTGCCAGCCCAGGCCGGTAACGCTAGACTTCGGCCGCCGACGATCGCTGGACGGCTTCCGGGCGATTGGGAGGAGGGCAGATGCACTCGCCCAGAAGTCGCACTGTGCCTCATGAATTGAGACCCGAGTGTCTTTTATCTAGACATCTCTTTGTGTAGAGATAATGTGATAGTAGGGCGCAGACGCTTGCGCTCTCGTCGGCATAGCAGTCGGTCAGGCGACGAGGGAAACCGGCTATGGTGAGAGGTGCTGGCTTATACCGCTTTTAGCATCTGATACTGCGTGTCGCTCGTTTCCTAGGCGGCATTATTTGGCATAGCGATAGACGGTCGAGATGTGTACGCCGGCGCATTTGGCAACCTCGGTCTTAGGCCGACCGTCGGCAAGGAGGTTTTTGATTTCTCTGATTTTTGATGGAGAGATATTAGCTCCGCCTCGTTTTTCAATTGCAGGAAACGGTTGGACAACGGATTCGAACATCGGCCTGAGGCGGTCGCCTAATTCATCGAGGGCGGCGAACAAGCGACCAAAAGGACGATTGGTGTAGCATTCTAACAAGCGATCTTGCTCGAAGGGGCTGCCGTGCGAGATGAACAAGTTCGCCACCTCGCCTCCATAGGAACGTCGGATAAAATTCGCCGCCGTATTCCGTAGCGCCCGATAGCTATGCTGGGCCATCTCTAGCCGTTCGGCAGCGGCTCGTTCGATCACCCTTGTCCAGCACTTCGGGATGTCTTGGCTTGTATTTCCGCTTCGGTACACTCGATACATCGGGTAGCCGGTTTTGTTCGTCAGCAAAATGCTGGTAGAGGTCATACGAATGTCTTGGCCTTTGTCGTCACCGGATGTAACTATTGTCTGACGGATGCGGCGATCGAGGGCCCATTTCAGTCCGAGCGCCGTATGCGGCCACAATTTGTACTCAGCGTAGACTCCGGTCTTTTGGCGAATGCGTTTGATGAATGAGTCGCCATCCGAGCTGAGATAATCCAGCAGAGTGGCCTCGGGGTGCGCCTGCTCCAGGAAGATCTCCGATATGAGCAGAGAGCCAGCCTCGGCGGCCTTGAATCCGCAATTTAACCCAAGCAGCATCAACAATCGCTCGATGGGCGTGGTGGTGTTGCGGTAGAGGAGCAGCAGTTCTTCCTCGGTGAAAGTCTCCGTCTGATCCGTGCGGGCCTTCGCCGCCCGCTCCTCCGCCGTTTCCTTGACCGTTTTTTCAATCTCGTCGAAGTCGGCAGGTTTTCGCCACGAGAATTGGTCGGTCTTGTGGAGCCACTTCAGAAACTGCGTCAACGCCACCATGCGATTTCTCGCCGTCTTGACGGTGATGGGATGGCCTGACAGCCGGCTTTTGGGACGCCTGCGCCAATAGTCGTACAGCGATTGGACGCTTTCCAAAGATTCAAGAGTGGTGAGCGGGCGATCTTCGTAACGTTCGAGAAAATCGAGGCAGGCCGTCCGGAGCTTGTAGGCCCAACTTGTCAGGGGCTGAGCGCCCGGTGTGGTGGCGTGATTTTGGTACTTAGGGTTTTCGGCGAGACGGTCGACAAAGGCTTGCACCGCCTTGTGCAGGGTCTCATCAAGATTTCGCACGGAGGGCCGGCCGGCGTCGTGTGCGAAATCATCCGCCAGCGCTTGCCACTGCTGAGCGACTCGCAAGTTGTGCTGAACGCCGTTTTCCAGCGCAGATTCGTCTTCGGCGAGAAACGTGATTACGGGATAGGCGAGCTGCATGGATCGCATATAGCCGGCGTAGTCGGCGTCGGCCCACGCCGCCTCTTCCTCGGTCTGGCCCGGCTGATTCTGCCGAGGAAGACGATAGATGGTTTCGCCACGAGCGATAGCCTTGGCGATTTCCAGGGTGCGGTCGTCCCACACCGCTCGTTCGTCCTCGCCGTATTCGGCTCGATGGTGCTTCTCGACGAGGCCCCAAAGTAATTCCAGGCGACGCAGCCGTTCCCCGGCTGGGGCGGCGTCACGTCCCAAGAGGAATTTGGGTTGGCCGTAAGAGGTTTCCCCTCGATTCCGAATCCAGCCCAGGTTGCGATAGTAGTAACCTTTTTTGTCCGATCGAAGCGCATTCACGGTCTTCACCACACCCCTCCTGACGAAAAAGCGGCCTCCCCTATCGGGCTATTCTGGCACACAATCAGAAACGGTGCGAGGCCAGAATCAGAAACAAATACAGGCAAAATCAGAAACAAAAGCGGCGAAAAATCAGAAACTGGGCGTTTGTGGCCCCGGAAAACGAGGTTGAAACGGCCGGAATTATCGCCGTAAGTCCATGAAAAAAGGCCACTTGCGACAAACTGTTGCAAGTAGCCTTATTGTGGAGGCGGCGGGGATCGCTTCCATGCGACAGCAGGCCACTGAAAAGCACGACGTAATTCCTGGTACTGCCACAGCTTACGACATGCAGTTCCGTCTCTCAGAAGCGGGCCGGTTTGGGTGAAATTGAACACGAAATTGAACACGGATGCTCGCCACGCCGTTGACTATTTCTGCCCCGTTCGGTCGTCGATTCCCGAAGCACCTTACGCCCTTTTTAGTGGAGGGCCTTTGCCTCCAACCTGTGTCGTGATGCGGCCTCCTTAATACACCTACATAAAGTCGTTCCGGCACCGCAGCCCATACCTTCGAGCCGAATATCGCCTCGGCACGGGTTCTCGAAAAGAATGGCTTCGAGTGCGAGGGGCTACTGCGGAAGCATCATCTGAAGGACGGCAGTTCCTCAACAGCCGATTGTTCGCCCTGGTGCGATGATTTTTAGGCCGGGCGATTCTTGGATCGCCGGAGTCCCTAATCCTTTGGGCGTTCGTGGATTTCGTTCCTTCCACCGTCGCCGAGTTCACCCAAAGAAAAACACACCGTCCTTGCACCACACCCACCCGGCCATAGGAGTCCCGCCAGGACTTTTTCGAGCCGAGTTTCTGGGATTGTATTTCTTCAACATGCTCCTTGGTGAACTCAGGATTGAGGCGAAGCCGTCATGACGTGCTGCTGAACCGTTCGGTGCAGGCTCACATCTCCGAGGATCGCAGGCGCTGACGCAGCGCTACGGCACGCAAGCGGCCTTCGTCTCAGCGGGTGGCTACCATCACCACATTGCGATGAACACTTGGGAGAGCTTGGGCGGATCGCCGCCGCCGCCCGGAACGACGGGGCTTTACCACGTCGCCATCCTGTACCCGACCCGCCGTGCGCTGGCCGACGCCCTCCAGCGGCTCATCAGCGCAGGCATTCGGCTCGATGGAGCCAGCGATCACGGCGTCAGCGAAGCGTTGTACCTGCGTGACCCGGACCAGAACGGCGTGGAACTGTATTGGGATCGGCCACAGGATGCCTGGCCTCGAACGCCAGAGGGCGAACTGGCGATGTTTACTCGACGCCTGGACCTGAACGACCTGCTCCAAGAAGTGGCGTCGGCGAACGATGCTCCCAACGTGGACGAGGGGCCAAGAGACAACGGAATGACCGGAGGGTGATTTCGACTGGCAGACCTGCCTGCACGCCACGAATCCGATAAAGTGAAGCAAGAAGAAATGCCCGAACGGAGCAGACTCATCCGAATGACTTCCCCATGACCGACTGCGATCTCGAAACCTCCGTTCCTGACTGGATCATTGAGCATCCTGAAACCTTGGCCGTGTTCCAGGAGTTGGACATCGACTATTCCTGCGGCGGCAAGTCGCTGGAGTATGCCTGCCAGGAACAACGGCTCGATCCTCATGCGGTCCTCGACGTACTTCAGCGGAGCATCGAAGGCGGTCGAAGCAATCCGCACTCTTGAGATCGGAAACGACTCGGAAAGGACGAAATCATGGCAATTCCCCATGCGAACCCCGGCGACGTGATCGACGTTCGCCCTTTGGGATCGGCCCTGGCGAACAGCCAGACCACTACGCTGTTCAAAACGGCCAACATCGAGGTCGTTCGCCTCGTGATGGCCGCAGGCAAAGAGATCACCGAACACAAGGCCCCTGGCGAAATCACGGTGCAGTGCTTTGAGGGAAAAATCGCCTTCACCGCCCTGGCAAGACCGAGGAGCTTTCGGCGGGACAGATGCTCTACCTGACTGCCGGAGAACCGCATTCGGTCAGGTGCATCGAGGACGCTTCGTTTCTGCTGACCATCCTGCTCAAGCCCTGATCCGCCGAGCCGGAAGAATCGAACGATGAACGACCCGGTGCTGGCGTCCATCCAAGTGAGCTTGCCAAAGAATTTCGGACAGGAAGGGGCGGCGGACCCGATGGACCGCCCCTGGACGACAGGATTCTTCAAGGAGCCGGTGGCCGGTCCTGTCCAACTCCGTAGAACGAACCTTGACGGCGACGGCCAGGCGGACCTAGTTCATCATGGCGGGCCGGAGAAGGCGGTGCTGGCTTACTCAGCCGAACACTATGCCGGTTGGCGAGAGGCAATGGACAATCCGTCGCTGCCGTTCGGAGCCTTCGGCGAGAACTTCACTATCCAAGGGCTGACCGAAGCCGACGTGTGTATCGGGGACACCTGGCAAGTGGGCAATACCGTGGTCGTGCAGGTGTCTCAGCCTCGCCAGCCCTGTTGGAAACTGGCCCGTCGCTGGCGGATCAAATCGCTTGCTTTACAGGTTCAGCAGACGGGACGAACCGGCTGGTATTTCCGGGTGCTGAAAGAAGGAGTCGTCGCTGCGGGAATGTCTCTGGTACTGCTCGAACGCCCACACCCCGAATGGACGGTCGAACGAACGAACCAGGTGATGCACTCCGAAAAGGCAGACATCGCTGCGGCATTGGAACTGGCGGCGATCCCGCTTCTTTCGGCAAGCTGGCGAACGACGCTGGCTCGCCGGGCGAACAAGCAGGAGCCTGATCCGCAGAAGCGATTGATTGGCGAGAACGGGTAGGGAACGACTCCGACAATCGGCGAGCATCCTCATTTTATCCGTTCCTCCAAAAACTCCTTCAGGGCCACGGCACTGTTCCGCTCTTCGTCGCTGGCGGCGTACACGAACGTCACTGCTCCTTCGGTGGTCCGGTGTTTCAGCAGCACCAGCAAGTCACCTTTCTGCTCAAGCTCTGACCAGTATCGTTTGCGGAACTCGTCCCATTTTTCAGGGTCGTGACCGAACCATTTCCGCAGGTCTGTGCTGGGAGCGAGGTCTTTCAACCAGAGGTCAATAGCCGCTTTATCCTTGCTGACGCCCCTCGGCCAAAGCCGTTCGACCAGGATGCGCAGCCCGTCTCCCTTGGCAGGTTCTTCGTAGGCACGCTTGAGTTGAATCATTCTGCGGCCCCGCCTCCTACTTCAACAGCACCAGCAGCATCACTACGGGCGTCTTCGCCTTGATCGAGTGCTTCAAGTTCGCAGGCATGTGAACCCAAGTTCCCGGCTGGGCATCTTGCACGTCATCGCCCAAGCCGACGTTGGCTTCACCCTTTACGAAGAACAGGATGGCCGGTTTCGCCGCCGTGTGTTCGGAAAGCTCCTGCCCTTGCCCGAAGCCAAAGACCACGGCCTTGATCTGATCGTCCTGATAAATCGTCCGGCTCAGGATGCCGTCCGCAGGCGGCTCGGCTTCTTTGGCGAGATCGAGGACGTGGGTGTAGGTTGCAGCCACGTTGCATTGCCTCCAGTGGAATGCGCACTCGCTATGACTTTTTGTTCTTCTTGAGCAGCTTGCGATTCTGCTCGACCTGCTCCTCAAGTTCATTGAGGATCGTCTCGCAGACCAAGTGGCAAATCTTGTCGATGATCGGATCATCCAAACGGTAAATCACGTTCAGGCCCTCCTTGCGGCGAGCAACTAAGCCCGCATCGGCAAGCTGCTTCAGATGCTTGGAAACATTGGCCTGGGTGCTGCCAATCTGCTCCACGATCTGCGTCACATTGAGTTCGCCCTCGGTCATCAAAGTGCGCAGGATCATCAGCCGGGTCGGTTCGGAGAGCATCCGAAACTTCTCGGCCATCAGCAGCAGAACTTGATCGGGAATTTCCTGGGCCATGAGCCTCCTCGGTTCTTGCTTCCACTTGCTGCTCATTATCGCCTAGCGAAATCCGTTCCACAGCCTCAACCTGGCGCAAAATGGAGCGAAGCGGTTTCTCGTCGGTCAATTCTGACTCTCGATGCAGGCTCTCACATCAGGCGGGCGTAAAGGCACAGTATTTGCTCGAATGGTTATGCAGTTAAGCGCAGGGCCGCACGAATTGCCCATCCTTTGGCTCCAGAAGGAGGATTGCCATGATTCCGTCAACTGCCGGGCGAGTGACCCAGAATACTGACGAACAGGTGAACCACCGCATTCGCCAACACACTGAGGAGAACATCGCTCGCTGCGCTGCTGCCGGGCGAGAGGCCATCGACCGCCGCTTGGCGGAACTGGACCACGAGTGGGACATCGAGCGGACGCTGGAGGCCAACGCCGCCACCCTCGCCCTGGTCGGGCTGACCCTGGGGGCCACCGTGAACCGGAAATGGTTCCTCTTTCCTGGCGTGATCGCCAGCTTCCTGCTCCAGCACGCCATTCAAGGGTGGTGTCCTCCGGTGCCAATTTTTCGGCGCATGGGGATTCGGACTGCCGCCGAGATCGACTACGAACGATACGCCCTGAAGTTTCTGCGTGGCGATTTCGACCACTTGTCGTCAGGTCCAGCGGCGGACGCCCACAGGCTGGTCGAAGCGATGAAGACCTAAACGTGCAAGACAGGAGTGGACAATGGCAAACCCGCTGACAATGAAATCCTGGTCGCCCTATGTCGTCGGTGCGGCCATCGGCGTGCTGAGTTGGTTCGCCTTCTGGTCCGCCGATCATCCCCTCGGTATCACCACGCCGTTTGAACATACCGCTGCCCTGGCTGGCAAGGCGGTCATGCCGCAAGTAGAGCAGACGCACGAGTATTACCAAGCCAAACAGCAGGAAGGAAAGCCGCCGAAAATTGGTTGGGAGTGGATGCTGGTCGTCGGCGTCTTCATTGGAGCCGTGCTGAGTTCCTGGCTGTCGGGCGACCGCACCCGCCTCAAAGTGCCGGACCTTTGGCAATGGCGATTTGGAGGCAGCGTGGCGAAGCGGTTCACAGCGGCCTTCCTTGGCGGGGCGCTGATGATGTTTGGCGCTCGGCTGGCTCAAGGTTGCACCAGCGGCCACGGCATTAGCGGCTCTTTGCAACTGGCTCTTTCCAGTTGGGTGTTCGTGGCCGTGTTTTTCGCCGTGAGCATCGCCACCGCCTTTCTGATGTTCGGAAAGGAGGGGATGAAGCATGTTTGATTCACCGGACAAACTCGCCTTGGGCCTGCTGACCGGGATCATCTTCGGCTTCCTGCTTCAGAAAGGACGAGCGGCGAAGTACCAGGTCATCGTCGGCCAGTTTCTCCTCAAGGATTGGACGGTCGTGAAGATCATGGCGACCGCCGTGATCGTGGGAGCCATCGGCGTTTATGCTCTGCTCGCAGCGGGAGCCGTTTCGCTGCACATTAAGCCGATGCTCTTGGGCGGCGTCCTAATCGGAGCCGTCTGCTTCGGCATCGGGATCGTCGTCCTGGGCTACTGTCCTGGCACCACTGTCGCTGCCTGCGGAGAAGGTCGGCGGGATGCAATGGTCGGCGTGCTGGGGATGCTCTGTGGAGCAGGCGGGTTCGTCGCCCTGTACCCCGTGCTTCAGCCGGTCATGAAGGGCCTGGGCGACATGGGAAAAATCACCGTGCCGGAGACATTGGGGGTGTCTCCCTGGCTGATTATTGGAGCATTGCTCGTGGCTGGCATTCTCGCCGTGATGCTCATTGGTCGAGGCAAGTATGGCAGAACTGGCTGGTCGCTGCCGCAGCGACAAGGCCGCAAACAACCCAAGGCGTCCGCATAGGCGGGCAAGCGTTCTACTTTCAACCAGAAGGAGCGATTCGGTTATGCAAACCATGAAGATCAACGATCAGGTTTCAGTCGGCCCCCAGCCCTCGGAAGCGGAGTTTCAGAAGCTCGGCCAGCAGGGGTTCAAGTCCGTCGTGAACTTCCGCACGGAAGGCGAGGAAGAGCAGCCGCTCTCACCGCAGGCGGAAGGGGAAAAGGTCAAGTCCGCAGGCATGGAATACCTGCACGTCCCGGTGTCCATGAAGGCGATGGGGCCGGAACTGGTGGATCAGTTTCGAGAGAAATTCCCCAACCTCCCCAAGCCGGTGTTCGCTCACTGCAAGAGCGGCAAACGGGCCGGAGCGATGGTCATGATGAACATGGCCGTCGAGCAGGGGATGACCGGCGACCAGACGCTCCAGAAGGCGAAGGAAATGGGCTTCGAGTGCGACCAGCCGGAACTGGAGCAGTTCGTCCGCCAGTACGTTGATTCGCACCAGGCGAAGTGACGCCCAGCCGGACAAGGAGTCCTGATGACCGGAGGCACCGTCCTTTCACTGGCTTTGGCCGTCTTGATCGGCTTGACGCTCGGAGCGCTGGGCGGCGGCGGATCAATTCTCACGCTGCCGATCTTCGTCTTCGTGGCGGGCATCCCGGCGCAGGAGGCGGTGGCGATGTCGATGGTCGTCGTCGGCGGAACGAGCCTCGTGGGAGCGGCTTTGCATTGGTGGAACGGGAACTTCCACACCAAGGCGGCGCTCCTCTTTGCAGCGACAGGCGTAATCGGGGCCTACGGCGGCTCATTCCTGACGCACATGGTCTCTCAGCGGGTGCTGCTGGGTATCTTTGCGGCGCTGATGCTCGTCACCGGCATCGCTATGGTCCGCAAACGCACGGAAAAGAAGGACCAGCGGCAGTGCCGGTTCTGGCCGTGCCTCCTGATCGGTGCCGTCGTGGGCGTGCTGACCGGCTTTCTCGGCGTGGGCGGTGGTTTCGTGATCGTCCCGGCCCTCGTCTTGTTTGCGGGGGTCGAAACCAAAGCCGCCGTGGGATCGTCCCTGGCGATCATCGCCGTCAATGCAGTCGGCGGTCTGGTCGGCCAGATGCAGCAGGTCTCACTCAATTGGTGGCTCACCCTGAGCTTTCTGGGGCTGGCCCTCGTCGGCATGTTCGGCGGCTTGTTTGTCGCTGAGAAAGTTCCCAGCGAATCGCTGTCCAAAGCCTTCGGTTGGTTCGTCGTCGTGCTGGCGCTGGTGATCGGCGGCTTGGCGGCGGCAGGAGTTCGCACCACATCGCTCACCTCATAGGAGAACGTCATGCTGCTTCACCAGCGTTTCATCCCCGGCCTCGCCATCGCCTCGTACATCGTGGGCGACGAGAAAAGCGGCGAGGCTGCCGTCATTGACCCGACGAGGGACGTGGAGGCGTACATCCGGTTCGCCAAGGACCACGACCTGCACATCAAGCACATCATCGAAACCCACGTCCATGCCGATTTCGTCTGCGGCTCCAAGGAACTCAAGGCCCGTCTGGAGGATGAGCCGACGATCCACTGCTCCTCATACGGCGGCAAGGACTGGACGCAGCCGTATCCCGATCAGCTTGTGAAAGAGGGCGACACCGTGGAGTTCGGCAGCGTCCGGCTAGGTTTTCAACACACGCCCGGCCATACGCCCGAACACATCTCGGTGCTGCTCCACGACAAGTCCCGCAGCGAAGAGACGCCGTGGGTGATGTTCACCGGCGACTTCCTGTTCGTCGGTGACGTGGGCCGCCCCGACCTGCTGGGCGAGGAGGCCAAGAAGGAATTGGCCCACGAACTCTATCAGAGCGTGTTCGAGCGGATCACCAGTCTGCCCGACATCACGGAGATTTTCCCCGCCCACGGCTCCGGCTCGCTCTGCGGCAAGGCCATCGGCTCCCGGCGTTCTTCGACGCTTGGCTATGAACGACTCTACAACGGGGCGCTGAAGAAGAAGCCGGAAGAGCAGTGGGTGCGTGATCTCCTCGAAGACATGCCGCTCTCGCCGCCATACTTCAAACGCATGAAGAAGGTGAACAAGGAAGGCCCAGCCATCATCGGGCCGGAACTGCCGGGACTGAAGCGCTGGTCGGCGAAGAAGGTCTACGAGCGGGTTTGCGATGAGTGCCTGATCCTCGACACCCGCCACAAGGGAGCCTTCGCCGCCTCGCACATCGCCGACGCCATCAACATCCCCTACGGCAACAACCTGCCGACCTGGGCGGGCTGGGTGCTGCCTTACGACCGCCCAATCCTGCTGGTCGTCGAACAACCTTCACAGGTCGAGGAGATTATCACGCACTTGATTCGGGTCGGCTTCGACGATGTGCAAGGCTACTTGGAAGGCGGCATGGATGCCTGGGAGACAGCGGGGCTGCCGCTGGTGACGCTCTCCACGCTATCGGTCCACGACCTGAAGCAGAAGTTGGATCAGAAGGAGAAGCTGACGGTCCTCGATGTCCGCACCGAGAGCGAGTGGAACGCCGGTCACATCGACGGAGCGATACACATCCACGGCGGGAAGCTCCAAGAACACTTTGGCGAAGTTCCCCGTGACAAGCCGGTGGCCGTGGTCTGCGGCTCCGGCTACCGGGCCTCAATTGCCTCTTCGTTCCTGCAACGCAACGGCTACGAGGATGTGTCCAATGTCGTAGGCGGCATGTCGGCCTGGAAAGCGGCCAAGCTGCCGACCGTCTAAACTCTTTTCGAGGGAGTGCATCTCATGAAAACGACTCTGGCCTTGGCTCTACCGACGTTGCTCCTGGCGGCGGTCGCAGCCGATCCGACAAGCAGCCCCAAGTTCCAGCACCCGCTCATCAAGGACCACGGCGGTATCGTCGTCCTTCCCGACGCAGCCCTACAGCCCAAGAAGAACTCGAAGGTGCTGCTGGACATCATCTCCGACGAAAAGACCGGCAAAGTTATCAAAGGCTTCGACCGGGCGGCGCTGATTCTCAACCAGTACGCCCAAGCCGATGCGGGAACGGACAACGGCTTCAAAATGGCGATCATCCTGCACGGCCCGGCCACCAAAGCGGCCCTGACCGATGACGCTTACGCCAAGCACTCCAATCCCTACGCCAAGAGCCAAGGCGCAACGAAAAACCCGAACCTGGACTTGATGCGCCAACTCAAGAAAGCGGGAGTGGAGATTTACGTCTGTGGTCAGGCTTTGGCGCACCACGGCTACGGCACAGATGAAGTCGCCCCGGAAGTGACCGTGGCGGTGTCAGCGGCGACAGTGAACATCGACCTGCAAATGGACGGCTACGCCTATATTCCGTTCGACTGATCTGCTCCGATTCTTTCATGAGGAATAACGAAAGATGCCTCGAATTCTGCCCCTCCTCCTGTTTCTCGGATTGGCCGCTGCGTTCTTCAGCAGCACCGGCCCCAAAGCTGAGGAAGCTGCAAAGCCTTCGGCCAAGGAAGAACTTCCGCCCGGTGAGCTTGGCCGGGTCGTGGCTCTAGGCAAGGAGATCATCGAGAACACCGGCAAGCATCCACTCTCAAAGCCTTACGTCGGCAACGCCCTGACTTGTAGTTCCTGCCATCTCGATGCCGGAACTGATCCCCAGGCGGCGAGCTTTCTGGGTGTGGCGACGGCATACCCGGCCTGGTCGCCACGGGAGAAGCGGGTCATCACACTCGAAGACCGGGTGCTGAACTGCTTCATGCGGAGTCTCAACGGCATCCGGCCTCCGAACGGTAGCGAGGTCTCGGTCGCCATGACGACTTACATCACTTGGCTCTCCAGCGGCGAACGAATGAAGATGAACCCCAAAGCCCCGCTCGGACCCAAGCACGTTCAGCCGTTGAGCATCGACGTGACCAAGGCCGACGTAAAACGAGGAAAAACGCTCTACGCCGACCACTGCGCCGTTTGTCATGGTGATGACGGCCTGGGAACGGACGACGGGCCTCCGGTCTGGGGCGAGAAGTCCTACAACGACGGAGCCGGGCTGTCCCGCATCGACAAGCTCGCCGCTTGGCTGAAGGTCGCCATGCCACTGGACGATCCGTATCTGACCGAGCAGGAGGCTTTGGACATCGCCGCCTTCGTTAATTCCCAGCCCCGACCGAAGTTCGTCCTCGAAGAACACCTGCCCAAACCCGAACGGCTGGGCGAATACAACTCGGAGAAGTAATGGGCTGTCTGGCCCAAGGTGCCGGGCTTTTGAGCTTCCCGCCTCAATACAACCTTCCGCCCACCGGCACATCTCGGTCGGGCCGCAGCAAAACGACATTGCCGCTCTCATCCGGCACGCCGAGCGTCAGCACTTCCGACTGATGTTTTCCAATCTGCCGGGGCGGGAAATTGACGACGGCAAGTACCTGCCTGTCGATCAGTTCCGGCCCTTCATAGTTCGGTTTCAGCTTCGCCAGGGATTTCTTCGTACCAAGGTCCGGGCCGAAGTCGATCATCAGAATGTGCGTCGAGTATTTGCCTTCTGGAAACGGCTGCACGTCTATCACCTGCCCCACTCGGATGTCGAGCTTCTGAAAGTCGTCGAAGGTGGCCGTTCCACTTGGTTCGTTCATGGCACCACCCGGTTCCTCATTTTCAACCATGATGCGGCAACCTGATCTCGATCCCGTACTTCGGTGCAATCTCCAGCAGCTTCTCGATCTCTTCGTTTGTCGGCGGCAAGGCGGTCGTTGCTCCCTCAGTCAGCGGCACGCCGAACTCGAAGAACATCTGCTCCAGACCGGCAGGAGCCACTGAGATGAGCATCTTCGCCGGTTGATCGCTCTCGTTCTTGAACGAATGCGGCGTGCCGACCGGCATGTTGGTGAACGTCCCAGCCTTCGCCACGATCCGCTCGTCGCCAACCTGGAACGTGATCTCGCCTTCGAGGATATAGAAGCCCTCTTCCTCCCGGCTGTGGATGTGCGGGGGTGGACCGCCGCCCGGAGGCACAATTGCTTCCCACAAGGCATATTTGCCGTCTGTGTCGTCGCCAGTCGCCAGGAAGCGATACACGTCGCCCACGACGGCGATGGTGCGGCCTACTCCTGATTTCTTGACCACTGGAGCCGCTGGCGATTTCTTCTGATACGTCTTGATTTGCCGCTCAACCTCTTTGATCGCCTGATTCAGTTCCCTGAGCTTTGCCCGGTGCTTCTTGCCTCGGTCTTTGGTCGCAGGCTGTTTCAACGCCAGCATGTTTCGGGTTTGGCTGGTGCGGAGTCCCCCAAGTTTTCTGCGGAGTTGTCGTTCAACCGGGTCCATTTGGTCGTCTTTCTACTTGTATTCGCCCCAGGGGTGGCACGAATCCCCATTCGCTGATCCTGCGATGCACGCAAACGAAGGCCAAAACATCGTGAACGGTCTTCTGCACGAGATATTGTGCCATTGCCCGATGGTTCCCATCATAGATCGTTAGTGGCCCACCTTTTTCATCGGGACTTACGATTAAGATCGCTTGATTGGGCGATACCGGAAAACGTGCCTTGTCAATGACGTTCCGAACCCGTTCATGAGTTACTACCCCCGGCAACACATCTCTAAGTTTGCACGTTTTGCCCTTCGTGTCGGCTGCGAAACCGCAATTTAGGAGAAAGAGCCTGTCGATGTCGCTCGCCTCCAGCCTCACGTTGAATGCCTCGAACTCACTCAATAGGCAGCACCGATTCATGTCGTAGCCGCCGAGCCTTACGTTAGCGTAAGTAGCCGCTTCATGTGCTTGAACGTCGCTGACATCCACAGCTTCCAGTATATCCATTTCCTCCCTCTCTCCTTTCAGCCTGTCGCCCTTCGATTCTTTCGACGCTTGGGGAATTGACCTCAATGGCAGCACCTAGCGCATTGCCCAATCCGACTCCGACCAGGACTTCCCGGCTAAGATTCTTTTACTTCCCCCCCACCCCCCCCACATCTCGTCCAACGGCTCCCCTTCCGCCAGCCGGTGATCCGTGCCGACTTCGATCAGCGCCGAGACGGGCAGGCCGCTGTTTCGGATCAGTTCTTCGGAGTCGGTGAAGGGGATCACGTCGTCGGCTCTTGAATGCAGGATGGTGGTGTTCTTTTTGACGGTCGTGGCCGTCCCCCATCGCTTCCAAGCGGGACAGAGTAGGACGAGCGGCGTGTCTTGGCTGTTGATGTTCATGGCCACCGCACCGCCTCGGCTGGAGCCGACAATGACATCGGGCCGGTGCCGGTCGTATTCGGCCTGAGCGGTGCGGACGGCGGCGGCGAAGTCCTCGTCGTCGAGCTTGGGATTGATGACCATGTGGCCGTGTTGGATCAGGTACGTCGGTTTGACGCCGCCAGGGATAGAGTGCCAGCCGTGGAGGAAGAGAATGGTCATGGCCGAAGTGGATTCTATTCGATCCCTTCCAGATTCAATTTGCTCAACAATGTTTTCACACCTTCACGGGTCATAATCTGCGGAACGGCGAACGTGACGGAGATTTTCGCCTCACCGACTGGATTCGCTTGACGCTGCGCCTCCTGCAACTGCACCTTCACCATGATAAGGTTATACGTCAGAACCATCAGTTCGGTGAACGACAAGAGTTCCTCCCTTTCGTCAGCGAACCTCAGCCACCATTTCGTTTCCGCCAGCCGAGTCACGGCATCGTCGCTCCCCAATACGCCAGGATTATTGGTGACTTCGGGAGGAGGAAAGATTTTGAAGCCCTGCCCAAGCTGGACGATGCGTCCGACAAGATTCGCAATCAACTGCATTCGATCTTCGGACAGGTCGTCGTGAGGCGTTTCCGAAGTGCCGAACCTTCGCTGGACAAAATCACCAAAGTCCTTTCCCGGAATGGCTTCTTCTTCCTTGCCGTTCATTGTGATTGCGACACGGTAGCGCTCTGGCGAGAGCGACTGAACCACGCTCACCATTTCAGAAATCCAGTCGGGTGGGTACAGGAAAACTCGTGAGCGTCCGGGTGTGAGCGGTCCATCGCTCTCTCCCTTTGCTGGCGAGAATGAGTAGCGACGACCGACTTCATGGACTTTCACCGGCTTTTGCCCTGTGGATCGTGCGAAGTCATCGCCGTGCAGCTTGTTGAATTCCTGAGTCGCCTCCTGGGGAGCGTCATAGTCGTACACCCACTCTACTTTGATCTCATCAATTGCCTCATCGCCGACGTTCTTGACCTCGATCCGAATCCCTTGACGTTTCGAGTCGGTGTCGGTGTATTCTCCGAATCCCAGGCTCACAGTAGGTTCTGATGTCATGAGGGGGTTGCCTCCGATCTTCAACGGGAATGGAAATGTCACTACTTCACGCCGCCACCTTCAGCCGCTTGAACCTACCAGCAGCCGAAGCTGGCGGCGATCTCGTTCCGCCGACAGTGGGCATGGCAGTAACCAGCGCCGACGACGAGCAGCCAAAATGTACCGGGCCACGGGCAAAGCCGCCGAAGCCCTGGTCATGGACGTAGGGGAGAGTGATTTCGTAGGCGGCGGGGTAGACCCGATGGCTCATGCTTTGCCGTCCCCCTGTTTCCGCAGGAGTCGCTGAATCCCCTTTCGGTCGTACTCAAGCTCGGAGCCGTCCGCCAGCTTCACCTTGAACCGGGCGGCACCGACCAATGCCTGCATCAACGAGTCAGCCGGTTCGACGGAATGATCGGACGAATCATCGGAGAATAGGCCCTGCGTCAGCCGTTCGATGATTTCGAGCGGGATCTCTTCGCCTTTGTCTTCCTTCCATTCAAAGGCCATCTCGACAAACCAGCTTGCTCGGTCAATGTCGAGTTCCATTCGCTTGAGACGGAACTCCTCGTCGGCATGTCGCTGGAACCACTGATTGTTCCAACGAATGAAGAAGAAGGCGGTCGAGACGAACAGCAGCGTGAAGGTGATCTGCTTGACCACGGCGGCGATCAAGTGCGTGTTGTCCTCAGCCGTGACCGATTGCACCAGAAACCAGCCTGCCAACCCTCCGAACAGCATGAGAAGCGCCAGCGTCGTCCAAAACACGCTCTTGCGAAGACCGCTCGTCCCAGGCGTGACTTGGAACTTTTCGTTCCAACTTTGAAACTTTTCTTTGATGTCCTTGTAGTGCTGTCGCCGGGCGTGTTTGGCAGCCCGGTCGTCGAGTTCCTTGCTCCGGGCGTCAAGTTCAGCGGACCTCTGGTCCAATTCCTCCTGCTGCCGTTTTGCCTGCGCCTCCAGTTCGGCAACCCTTTGTTCAATCCGTTCTTCAAGAGCCTTCTCTTTCGCATCGTACTCCCGCTCACGCCGTTTCCTTGCCTCCTCCATCTCGCCGAGCAGGTTGGCTGAAAGCTGTTCGAGGCGGGCAAGGGCAATCTCTCTGGCCTCGAAGTGCTGGGTCGCTGCTGGGCCAAGAAGGTTCCCGACATTGAAGATGCTCGTTTGGCCCAAATGCTTCTGAAGTGCGGCAACGAGCTTGGCGATTTGCAGATGGTCAGCGTTGTCTGGGCGATTGACCGAAACCTTGTCGAAGAGCGATTTGTCATCCGGCTGGCGTTGAATTGTAACCGATAGCCGCTCACCGAACTGGAACGAGATGTGCTGGAACACCCTCATCTCTTGGGCCAGGACATCTTGGAACTTCTCGTCGCTCGCCAATTGCTGCGGAGTATTCTCGCCGATGTTCCCGAAAGTCGCCTTCTCGTAGGCAAATCCTCCGTCTGACCGCATCCTTTCCAGAGCGGAGTAGTAGTCCCTGTCAGTGCCGGGAATGATGTTGAAGGTGATCGGGTCCACGCTGCGTAAGCTCCTCGACTCGTTCAATCAGACCTTTACTGCCCGCCCTATCCTGGAAGCCTGCCTGCTGCGCCTTACGCCGCCGCCTTCAGCCACTTGAACCCGACCGTCAGGCCATCGTTCCACCAGCCGCCAAAATTGGCAGCGATGCCCTTCCGCCAACAAAGGGTTTGGGCGGCGACGAGTTCCGATGACGGCACGAGAAGCCAGAACGAGCCGGGGCCACGGGCATAGGTCGCCCATTGGGACGCTTCGGCCTCCGTCACCGAATCCTCGGTCTCGACTTCGATCAGGAAGTCCACGGTCATCGTCCCCGGCTTGCACAGGACCAGATCGGGATAGACCGTCTCCAGGCCGATCCGCACCGAGCAGTTGTGCTGCGGGCCGGGATTGGTGTAGGCGTCGTGCTTGGTTTGGGCTGCGGCAGCCACGACCTGGATCACCCGGTCGTGGGCCGACTGCCGAACGTCGCTGCGGAAGGCCATGAGCCATCTCCTTCGTGGAAACGGATCGACGCCGTGGAGCGGCCATCACCCCACCATCGGCATCGTGTTCCCAATACGCTACAGTTCGCAAAACAAGAAGTCAAGAGCGTTGCGGGTTGAACCCGCCGTGGAAATCCAGTAGAATTGCCCCCGCTCCAGAGCATGGATCGAGAAGTGAACGGGAATAGGCCCCTTGAGGCGCAAAATATGGCGACGGTGGGAGATCGGATCAAGAAGCGGCGTACCGAGCTAGGCTGGACCCAGGACCAATTGGCTCAGAAGGCGGGAATCTCGAAGAGCTTCCTGTCGGAACTGGAAAACTCCAAGCGAAGCGTCAGCGCCGATAACCTGCTCGATATTGCCCGTGTGTTGGCGGTTTCGCTCGATTTTTTGATGACTGGCGAGGCGAGCCACGAGCCGCCGACCGAGGTTCCAATACCGGCATCGTTGGCGAAATTTGCCGCCGAAGAAGGGCTGTCGTTCCGTCAGACCTTGATGCTGTTGGATATGCAGAAGCAGATCGTGGCCCACCGCAGCGCCAAGAAAAAGGACGGCTTGGAAGCGGTGGACTGGAGGAGGTTTTACGAGGGAGTGAAAGAGTTCCTGGAGGACGAATGAATCGTCACGGCCAATCCTCGGAAATTCTCGAACTCGCCGAACAACTCGGTGTGCGGGCCGCTGCGCCGATTGAGGGCATCCTCGATTTCTGCCGCCGACGCATCGACGGGTGGGTGGCCCAGGCTGGTGGCGTTGCCGACATCGAGAAGCTGGAATCCCTCGTCACCCAGCGGCTCCAGATGGTGTTCGAGGAAATTCGCACGGATGCCGACTTCGACCGCCTCACGGACCAATACGCCAGGGGAAAACGAGACCCGGTGTTTGCCACCATGCGGTTCCGGTTCGATGACGGCGAGAACCCGACCTATGGAGCGCTGATCCAACGCCGGAACGTCACACCCGACGCCACCGACCGTTTCGTGGCGGTGATCGACTGCCGGGGGAACAAGCTGGCCCGTCGCTTCTTCACCCGCTGGCACGAGATCGCCCACCGGCTGACGACGCACGCTGACGGCGGCGCAACGGAGCCGGGCTACCGTTCCGAACATGATCCCATCGAGCGGCTGATGGACGAGATCGCCGGTCACATCGGCTTTTATGATCCGATCTTTCATCCGGCATTCCAGCAGGCCAGCGAAGGCAGGCCGCTGCTGACCTTCGGCACCGTCGAGGCCGTGGTGAACAGGGCCTTCCCGACCGCCAGCTTCCAGGCCACGCTGATTGCCTGCACTCGCCGCCTGCCGACGCCGGTGATCTATCTGGAAGCCGCTCTCGCCCACAAGAAAGAGGTCAAGAGGAAGCTCGCCACTCGGAGTTTGTTTGACGACGGGCCACCGCCCGGCCAACTCAGGGCGGTGAAGGTCACTCCGAACCAGGCGGCGCAGCAGGAAGGCTTCTTTATTCCCACGAACATGCGGGTGCCAGCCGACTCGGTGATCCATCGGGTGTTTGAGGCCGACCCGCTGATGGACGGCACCGGCGAAGAAGACCTGAGCCAGTGGGAGTCGCAAGGCAAGCGGCTCGAAAGCCGGGCGGTGGTCGTGGAAGCCCGCAAGGTTCCTGACCGGGTGTTGGCAATCGTGCAGCCGGTCGAAATGGCGAAGCCAAAGGTTCACACAACCCTACATGAGCTTTTCGGGGGTGACGAATGAAGATCGACTGCATTGAACAGGTCGAACTGCCCTTCATGCTCAACCTTCCAACCGGAGACTATCCTGTTGGCGGCGCATCAACTCAATACTTGCTCCAGATCGCCCAAGAGCAAGTTGCGGCACACTTAGAAGATGGGCGATTCGCAATTGGGAAACCATCGACGATCAAGCAGCAACTCGGAGATCAAGCCAAAGTAACGCATTGGCAACCATTGCGAACCCTGGTCACTCACACGACCAGCATTGAACTGACTGAGGCTGATTTGCCCAAGCTCGATAAAGGGAAGCTGCACGAGGCAATGCAAAGCAAGATCATCGGTGAGAATCCGATGGCATTCGCTGGGCGAACGGATGATCTCAAAGCTGAAGCTACCCGGCGATTGTCCGAAATGCCAAAAGAAGCCAAGGACGAGTTTCTTCAAGACGAATCCGTTAGCGCATTCGCACGAAGGCTTGCCAACGCCGAGTTGTTCGTCAGCAATCTCAACCGGCTGATTCGCCTGTATATGGCCCAATTCAACGACTTCTTCGTTGAGGAAGTCACGCTTCATCAACTCGCCAGCAACACGCCATTGCGGGGAGTCTTTACATTTGTCGCTTGCGATGGGAAGCCCGTCCACATCTATGGGCATGTCGGCAAGATTCCACCCGTGATGTTCAAGCCTTGGCAGAATTACCCAGAATCGAAGGTGCAGGAGTTTGGGAACCTTCTGGAGTCCGGACAGCAGCCGGACGCAATTGACCTGATGTCGGTGCGATCCCGCAACTGTCTTGAGAAAGGGGCATATCGGTCGGCGATAGTCGAAGCGTCGGCGGCTTTGGACCTAAGCCTGTCGAGCAAGATCAGGGAGGGGCTTCGAGCCAAAGGCCAGAGCGATGCCGACATCAGTGACCTGCTGAAGAAGCCGCAAAATCAGCGGTTTGAGGAGAGGGCGAAGGGGATTCTACAGAGCGCTACTGGCCGGACGGTGCCTGCATTGGACAACGCTTTGTGGGCCGAGGTATCTAAGCACCGGACGGTGATTCGTCAGGGTGTCACCCACAGCAGCGCCGAGCCAGAGAAGGGAGAGGCAGAGAAAGTAGTCAGCGACTTTCTGCAACTCGCCGACCTTATCCGCAAGATTCCCGTAACCACAAGTTGAGCAGGACCGTCTGTGTCCAGCATGATGAGGCACTACTAGGGGTTCATTCGCTTAAAGTGTGGGTGATGAAACCATGACCAAAGCGGCGACACAACTTGAGCAGGCCATCGAGCAGGCGGCGAGCCAGTATTTTCGGCTCGTCATCCTGGCGGGTGCGCCCGGCTCCGGCAAAACCGCCGCATTGCAGGCCGTGGCGAAAAAGCTCGGCTGCCAACTTGTGAACGTGAACCTTGAACTCAGCAAGCGAATGCTCGAACTGACTCGCACCCAGCGAGTCAGACAGGTGGAGCGTTTGCTGAAAGAAGTCATCGCCGCCCAAGCGGGCGACGTGGTGCTGCTCGACAACCTGGAGATTCTGTTCGATACCGGCCTGGAGGTCGAACCGCTGCGTCTGCTTCAGGTCTCCAGCCGTAACCGCACCGTCGTCGCCTCGTGGAACGGCAGCTACCGGGACGGAACGCTGACCTATGCCGAACCCGGCCATCCTGAATTCGTCCAATTCAAGCAGACCGAAGCCATCATCCTGCCGGTCGGCAACAGCGAAAACAACTGAGGGGAGCCAAAGCCGTCATGAAGTACAGCGATCTGGTCAAGTTCGAGCCAATCGAGTCGGTCATCCAACTGGAGCAGGCGGATTCGCCCGCTGCGGTGAAGCAACTCGTCCAGACGTTCGTAATCTCGCAGCGCATGGCCGAGCAGTTGTGCGACCTGGTGATTCCCAACCTGCAATTCGAGACGCCCGCCGACAACAAGGGCGTCTTGATCGTCGGCAATTACGGCACGGGTAAAAGCCACTTGCTGTCGCTCATCTCCGGCCTGGCCGAACACGCCGACATGGTAAAGGCCGTCAAAGACAAGGATGTAGCGAAGGCGGCAAAGCCCATCGCCGGAAAATTCAAGGTTGTCCGGCTTGAACTCCCGGCCACCAAGAAAAGTCTCCGCAACATCATCTGCGGCAGGCTCGAAGATTTCATGGCGAACGAGGGGCTGTCGTTCAGCTTCCCCGCCGACGATCAGGTGGACAGCAACAAGGACGACCTGTCCAGCCTGATGGCGCAGTTCAACGAAAAGTACCCCGACCACGGGCTGCTGCTGGTCGTGGACGAACTGCTCGACTACCTCCGTACCCGGAAGCAGCACGACCTGATTCTCGATCTGGGATTCCTGCGGGAGATCGGCGAAGTCTGCAAGCTGGTTCGCTTCCGCTTCATTGCCGGTTTGCAGGAAAGCCTGTTCGACAACCCGAAGTTTCAGTTCGTCGCCGAAAGCCTCCGCCGAGTGAAGGACCGCTTCGAGCAGGTTCGCATCGTCCGCCAGGATGTGGCATTTGTCGTGTCCGAGCGGTTGCTCACCAAGACCGACGAGCAGAAGGCTCGAATCCGGGAGCATCTTCAGAAGTTCACGCCGCTTTACGGTGGCATGGCCGAACGGCTGGAGGAGTTCGTGCGGCTCTTTCCGGTCCACCCGACATACCTGGAAGTGTTCGAGGCGATCTCGATTGCCGAGAAGCGGGAAGTGCTGAAAACCCTCAGCGCCGAGATCAAACGCTGCCTCAATGACGATGTGCCGCAGGACGAGCCGGGTCTCATCAGCTACGACTCGTATTGGGGATTTCTCCAGGACAACGCCGTGCTGCGTTCGGTGCCGGAAATCCGGGAAGTCATCGACGTGAGCAAGGTAGTCGAAAACCGCATCCAGCAGGCATACACCCGGAAGGCCCTCCAGCCAATGGCTCTGCGGATCATCAATGGCCTGTCGATCCACCGGCTGACGACCGACGACATCCGGGCCAAGATCGGCCCGACCGCCGAAGAGCTTCAAAATGGCCTGTGCCTCTTGGCTCCCATCCCGGAAAAGACCAGCGATTTCCTACGGACGACGGTGGAAGCCTGCCTCAAGGAAATCATGAAGACCGTCAGCGGCCAGTTCATCACGCACAACACGGAGAACGACCAGTATTACCTGGACCTGCAAAAGACCATCGACCACGATGCCAAAATCCAGGACAAGGCGGACACCCTCTCCGATTCGCACCTGGACCAATACTACTTCGACGCCTTGACCCGTGTGCTGGAACTGACGGACCTGCCGCCCTACGTCCGGGGCTACCAGATTTGGGAACACGAGATCGAGTGGCGGGAACACAAAATCACCCGCCGAGGCTATCTGTTCTTCGGCGCTCCCAACGAGCGGTCCACGGCCCAGCCGCCACGGGACTTCTACCTGTACTTTCTCCAGCCGTTTGAGCCGCCGCACTTCGAGGACCAGAAGCTCGCTGATGAGGTTTTCTTCAAGCTCGTCCACAGGGACAAGCAGCTCGACGAAGCCCTTCGGCTGTACGCTGGCGCTCGTGAGATGGCGGCGTCGGCCAGCAGCGGCACGAAGAAGGTCTATGAGGACAAGGCGGACGGCTTCCTCAAGACGCTCGTGGCCTGGCTGCGGACGAATATGCTGACCTCCTTCGAGGTCGTCCACCAAGGCGTTCCCAAGAAGATGGTCGAATGGCTCAAGGGCCATCGCACCGGAAACGCCGCCGTGCGTGATCTCGTGGAACTCACCGGCTCAGTCTGCCTGGCGACCTCGTTCGAGGACCGTTACCCAGAGTACCCGACGTTCACGGTCAAGCTCCACGCCAGCAACCTCAAACAGCCGACCGAGGATGTGCTGCGCTGGTTGGCCGGTGGCGTGAAGAACAATCTGGCGACCGCTGTTCTCGACGGGTTGGAACTGCTCGATGGCGATAAACTCAGGCCACATCAATCCCGCTACGCCAAGGTCGTGCTGGAGAAGCTGGAGGACAAGCCGCCCGGCCAGGTCGTCAATCGCAAGGAACTCATCACGGTCAAGAACGACGTGGAGCGGGAGTGCCGGTATCAGCTTGAGCCGGAATTTCTGGTGATCGTCCTGGCCTCGCTGGTGCAGAACGGCAACCTCACCCTGAGCGTGGCGGGCAAAAAACTCGACGCCGCCAATCTGGGTGAAGCCACCAAGATGCCGCTGGATCAACTGGTGGGTTTTAAGCACGTCGAGAAGCCCAAGGGCCTACCGCTGGCGGAACTGGTCGCATTGTTCGAGTTGCTGGGACTGGCGGAGGGGCTGATCCGCAACGAGAACACCCACGAGGAAGCCGTCAAGCAACTCCGCTCCAAAGCCAACGACCTGACCGAGAATGTCGTGACGGTGGCGCAGCATGTTCAGAGCGGGTTGCCTTGCTGGAACAGCGAACTCATCCCCGGCGAGGACCGAGAGCAGCAGCGGCAAAAGCTTGACGACCTGAAGTCGTTCCTCGAAGGGCTGCAAGCCTTCAACACCCCCGGCAAGCTGAAGAACTTCACGAAGAGCATTCTGGAGATTCAAGCCCAGGCTGCCACGCTCGGCCTCATCAAGCAGATCGAGGACTTGAATGCTCTGGTCCAGGAATTGACGCCGCTCACCGGGTATTTGGCGACTGCCGCCGCCGTGCTGCCGCCGCAAGACCCGTGGCGGATGCAGATGGAGACGATGCGCAGCGAGTGGCGGGCGAAACTGATGGACCCCACCGCCCGCAGCGCCCCGGACTTCCGCCAGAAGATCAACCGGGCGCTTCAGAAAGTGAAGGAAGATTACAAGTCGTCCTACTTCGCCCTGCACAAGAAGGCCCGGCTGGGAGCCAACGAGGACGGCAAGAAGAAGGAACTGCTGAAGGACCAGCGGCTTGAATGCCTGAAGAAGTTGGCGCAGGGAGTGTCGCTGCTCCCCCATTCCACACTGACAGAGCTTCAAAACAAACTCGCCAAAGTTCAGACGTGCTTCACGCTCGTCAAGGACGACCTGGACGCATCGCCGACCTGCCCGCATTGCAACTTCCGTCCGCAGGAAGAAAACCTGGGTGCGAGCGGTGCCGCTGTTCTCGACCAGATCGAACAGCAGTTGGACGGGCTGTTGGAGAACTGGACCAAGACGCTGCTGGAAAACCTGGACGACCCGACTGCCAAAAAGAGCATCAATCTGCTGCCGGATGCACAGAAGGCGGCGGTCAATGACTTCCTCAAGGCCAAGAAGCTCCCGGACAAGATCACGAGCGAACTCGTCCAGGGGATGCAAACGGCGTTGTCGGGTTTGATCGCTATCTCCGTCCGACCGACCGACCTGCTTGATGCTCTAAGCGACGGCGGCGCTCCTTGCACCGTCGATCAGATTCAAGGGAGGTTCGAGGAGTTCTTGCAGAAGATCACCCGTGGCAAGGAACCGGCTAAGGTTCGGCTGGTCATCGACCGTGGCGAGAATCCCGGAGGGCAGTCATGACCACGCATCTGACCACCCGCTTGGTTTGGCATGATCGGGCTTGGGACGGCCACATCTGCAACCACCCCAGCAAGAATGCCTACTGCATCGTGCAGCAGCATATCCGTGACGGTCGAAACGATGATCGGGAGGATAAAGCTGCGGGTTTGCCCCTGGCCGAACTCGATGGTTGGCAGCCACCGTGTTCTCGTGATCCGATTGCGTTTGCCGCTCACGGTTACACGATCACTCACCACGATCCGCTCGAATTCCGTCAGTTGCCGTCCGTGCGTGAAGAGATCCCGCCTTATTCGGTCTGCCCATCGCCGTACCGCTGGATGCGGGAAGAAAACTTCCGCATCATCTGCGAGGACGAAAAGCTCGACATTCGGGAGTCGGACACAAAAGGCAAGGAGGTCGGCTGGGTATTTGAACCGGACCGGCAGATCGCCCTGCTCAAGAACTTCTGGGGGAAGCTAGAGAAGGAGAAGTCGCTCATCTTCTTCTACTGCAACCACGGCAATCCCTTGGATGAAAATCTGAACCGCATCCTGCTGGGCGTCAGCCGAATTTCGCAGATCGGCCCGCAGTTGTTCTTCGGCTCCAAGCCGCCAAGATACCCGGACCAGTACCCCATCTGGTCACGCTGCATCACGCACGATTTCGAGAACCAGGGTTTCCGCCTGCCGTATCACGAATACTTCCAGGCCGGACACGACCCGAAGAACATCCTTTGCCTCGTCCCGGAAGGGGCAATGCTGAACTTCTCCTATGTCGCCGAGCATGTGGGCGACGACATGGCGGTGGGAGCGTTGGAGCGGCTGCTGCAATCGGTGCAGGCGGTCAAGGACGAGAACAAAGTTCCCGGCGAATGGGATCGGCATCTCACCTGGCTCAACGACGTTCTCTCCGAGGTCTGGCAGAATCGTGGACCACTCCCCGGCATCGGCAGCGTGCTTCAATATCTTGGCTGCGAGTCCAGCACGGCCTTTCAGCGGCAAGTCCTCGTGCCGATGCTCAACAAGGGTGAGAACGCCTGGGAGTACGTCCTGGCGATCCTGGAGGGCCGCAAGAAGTGCGAACACAAGCAGTACGCCAAGGCGCTCAAGCAGGCGGGCGAACGCTGGGCTGCCTATAAGGAGCCACGCCGGAACTTGCTGGCTCGATTGGTCCGCTTCGAGCTATCGCCCGCCCAGGTCGAGCGGGTCGCCAACCCGGATAAGCGGGCTGAATGCGGCATCAGCGCCACGGACAATGAGATCGTCGCCAATCCGTACCTGCTGGCAGAAATGGACCAAGGCGACGGCGTTTCCGATCTGATCGCCCTGGAGACCATCGACCGAGGAATGCGTCCTGAAGGGGCTGCGGCTCAGTTCTTCGACAAAGAGGATGTCTGCGTTCAGGACGATCCTCGCCGGGTGCGTGGCGTGGCCGTGGCCGTCCTGCAAGGTGCGGCCCAACAGGGAGACACGCTGCTTCCGTTCGCCGAAACACTTAACCGAATTGTGAAGCGCTTCCCGGAGCGGCGGGCATGTCGGCCAGATCGGGATTTGGTGCAGGGCCAGGCCAGTTTCTATCAGGAGACGCTGGATTTCCGGGTAGATGGCGAGCCGCCCACAATGGCGCTCAAGTGGCTGTCGGAACTGGAGCGTGAAGTCAGCAACCGACTGCCTCGCCGCACGAAGGCGAAGAACTCACCGCCCAAGCCTGGATGGAGTTGGGAAAAACTGCTGCTTGATGAGTTCGGCAACAATGCTGGTTCCAAGTTGCCTCCCGAAGTCGAAGAGCGGGCCAGAAAGGAAAAGGCCGAGGCGCTCGCCAAGCTCTACGAAGGCCGCTTCAGTGTGTTGTGCGGGCGGGCCGGGACGGGCAAGACCTCGGTGCTGAAGGTTTTCCTCAAGGGCCTGGAAGAACTGGAGGGCAAACGTCCTCTCCTGCTTCTGGCTCCGACCGGCAAAGCTCGTGTGCGCCTGATGGACCGCACCAAGCGGGATGATGACAGCGTGCGGGACGCCTACACGATCCACCAGTTCTTGATGCGGCACGGCTGGCTCAACCCGGAGAACTTCGCCCTCAAGCTCCAAGGCGGCGAACAACACGGCGCACCGACCGTCATCATTGACGAAGCGTCGATGATTCCAATGGACCTGCTCGGCGTCCTGTTCCGGGCGCTCGATTTGAACAAGGTCAGCCGCTTGATCCTCGTCGGCGACCCGAACCAGTTGCCGCCCATCGGTCCTGGTCGTCCATTCGTGGACATCATCGCCTGGCTGGAAGCTGACGAGGAGCGAAAGAAATGCCTCGCCCGACTGCTGGAGCGGGCCAGGCACGAGGACCACAACAGCCAATCGCTCCAATTGGCGGACGGCTATCTGCGGGATGACACATCCCCTGGCGACGACGACATGCTCTCCCGTGTCGCCCGTGAAGATGTGGGCGGCGATCTGGAAGTGCGCTACTGGCGGGACGCCAGCCAACTGGAAGAGCAGCTTGCCGCTTCAATGAAGAAGCATCTTGCCCTGACCGATGGCAACAAGGCGTATATCCCCTTCAACGCCAGCCTGGGCCTCGCCGAAGACTCGAAAAAGAACGATCCGGTGCAAGCCGAGCGGTGGCAAATTCTCAGCCCGGTCAGGAACCACGAGTTCGGCACGACCGAAATCAACCGCAAGATTCAGGGAAAGTACCGGGGCGGGATGCTCAACCACTCGAAGCGCCGAGGGGTCAAGCCGTTCGGCGAACAAGAGATCGTCTGGACCGACAAGGTGATGCAGTCGGTCAATTGCCGCAAGAAAGGCTATCAGAACCCCAAGTCATTGAACTATGTCGCCAATGGCGAAATTGGCCTGGTGGTGGCGACCTCGGAGGGCAAAGGCGGTCGGGCCGACTCCATCAAGGTCCAGTTTTCGACACAGCCGACCACTGCCTACTACTACCCCCGCCCCAACGTCGATGGCGAACTCGAACTCGCCTACGCTCTGACGGTCCATAAGGCACAGGGAAGCGACTTCGATGTTGTATTCCTGATCCTGCCGAAGAACGCTTCGACGCTCTCACGGGAGTTGCTGTACACCGGCCTCACTCGTTTTCGGAAGAAGATGGTCCTGCTGATCGAGCGGGACACGACTGTTCTCGAACGGCTCCGCAACCCGCAATGTTCCGACACGCTGTTGCGAAACACGAATATGTTTGTGCTGGCCGTGCGGCCTGAATCCGTGGACCGCTACTACGCCGAACACCTGATCCACCGCACGCCGCCGTCCCCGCAACACCCGAATGGAATCCTGGTCCGCTCCAAGTCCGAAGTCATCGTTGCCGGGGCGTTGTCGAAGCTCGGCATCAGCTACGAATACGAGCAGAAGCTCGCCTCCAAGGATGATCCCAATGATTTCCGGCTCCCGGACTTCACCGTGAGCTACGAAGGCGACACCTACTATTGGGAGCATCTGGGGATGCTCTCCGTGCCGTCGTACAAGGAAGCCTGGGATCGCAAGCGCCAGTGGTACGAAGAGAACGGCTACCTCGACCGGGTAATCACGTCCGAGGACGGGCCGGACGGCAGCATTGACGCCGCCGAGATTGAGCGAATCGCACGCAAGAAGATTCTCCTGGAAGACTAACCCCGAAGGGGCAACCTGAGATGGTGAAGAACTCCAAGCAAGACCTGTTTCCCACCACGAAGGACGCCGCCGAAGGTCCGGTTGAGTGTCTGGGGATGACCTTCCCGAACGACGAGGCACGCCGGGCGTACTTCACGGAGAAACTGCGTGAGAAACTGAAAGACCCGGAGTTCCGCAAGATCGAAGGCTTTCCCATCGGAGAGGACGAGGACATTCTGGCGATGTCCGATCCGCCGTACTACACGGCTTGTCCGAACCCGTTCATCGGCGAATTTGTGAGCAAGTCAGTATCTCGCAAGGCTGCCGGACAGGACTACCACCGGGAACCGTTCACGGCTGATGTGAGTGAAGGGAAGTCAGATGGATTGTACACTGCCCATGCTTACCACACGAAGGTTCCTCACAAAGCCATTGTCCGGTATGCACTGCATTACACCGAACCGGGAGACGTAATCCTCGACGGTTTCAGCGGCAGCGGAATGACAGGTGTTGCCGCTCAGATGTGTGGCTGTCCCAATCCCGACTTCCGGCAAGAAGTGGAGATGGAACGCAAAGCCGCTGGCTATCCGATTCCTGAGTGGGGCGAACGACGTGTTATCCTCAGCGACCTATCGCCGGTCGCAACATTCATTGCGGCCAACTACAACACTCCCGTCGATGCACAGGCATTCCGAAAAGTCGGGGCGGCGATTCTGTCGAGCCTTCGAGACAACATCGGCTGGATGTATGACACGCCCCATGCCACGAGTCGCACCAGCGGAACGATAAACTATACGGTCTGGTCCGAAGTGTTTCGCTGCCAAAATTGCGGAGGCGAGGTCGTCTTTCTTGAGCAAGCGCTTGACCAAGGAAGTAAGTCCGTGAAGGACAGCTTTCCCTGCCCGACATGCGGTGCGACCTTAACAAAGCGAAGCATGGAACGAGTTGTGGAGACTCATTTCGACCCGGCACTCAAGACAAGCATCTCTTCCACTAAACGTACACCCATCCTCATTAACTACTCAGTCGGAGGGGCAAGGCACGAGAAGAGACTTGACGGCCAGGATCAAGCTCTGATCGACCGATTGCAGAACCAAACGCCAGACAACTGGTTCCCGATCAACCGAATGATGCACGCCTCTGAAGGCACAGAGCGATGGGGTGACAACTGGCGTGCTGGCACAGCAAACTTCTCCCACATTCATCATCTCTATCTGCCTCGCTCACTTCATGCCCTATCGAATTTGTGGAAGCTCGCAGAAGAAGTTCCGAATTCGAGAACTCGGCAGTTCGCCAAGTTTTTCGTCGAGCAAGCGGTTTGGGGCCTGTCCATTCTTGCTCGCTATGCGCCGACCCACTTTTCCCAGGTCAATCAGTACATGAGTGGGCTGATCCGTGTGCTTTCACAGCACGCTGAATGCTCACCTTGGTACATTTTGGAGGGAAAGCTCAACCGATTGGTGAGAGACTTCGCACAATGCCGATGGAGTGGCAAAGCAGCTTTCATCTCAACAGGTAGTTGCACGCAACTGCCCGTGCCTGATGACTCTGTGGACTACATCTTCACTGATCCTCCGTTCGGCGACAATCTCGCCTATGCAGAACTGAACTTCTTGATCGAAGCATGGCATCGAGTTTTCACGAACTGGAAGCCCGAAGCCATCATGAGCGACATCCAAAAGAAAACTCTCACAGAATACCAGGAGTTGATGCGCCGGTGCTTTAAGGAGTATCACCGTGTTCTGAAGCCCGGACGATGGATGACTGTCGTTTTCCACAATTCTCGGAACGTCGTCTGGAACGCTATCCAGGAGGCCATCCGATCCGCTGGATTCGTCATTGCCGACGTGCGGACTCTGGACAAAAAGCAGGGTTCGTTCAATCAGGTTCTCGCCAGCGGCGCTGTCAAGCAAGACTTGACGATCACTGCTTACAAGCCGAGCCGTGAACTCGAAGAGAAGGTGCAGACGGATGCTGGTGAGAGGGGTGTCTGGAGTTTTGTTGAGACTCATCTCTCTCAGTTGCCCATCTTTCTGCAACGAAAGGGACATGCGGTCGTGGTGGCCGAGCGCCAAGAGTTTCTTCTTTTTGACCGAATGGTGGCATTCTATGTCCAACGTGGTTTGCCAGTCCCGTTGTCGGCTTCTGACTTTTACGCCGGACTGCATCAACGGTTTCCTGAACGAGACGGCATGTACTTTCTCTCGGAGCAAGTCACGGAGTACGACCGGAAGCGGTTGGAAGTGAAAGACATTGAACAGTATCAACTGTTCGTCAGCGACGAAAAGACTGCGATTCAGTGGGTGCGGCGACAACTGCATGAAAGGCCGATGACCTACTCCGATCTCCAACCGCTCTACATGCAAGAAGCCCAACGGGTTTGGGACAAGCATGAACAGCCGGTCGAGCTTCGCACGATTCTGGAGCAGAATTTCATTGAAGAGAAGGGGCAGTGGCATGTCCCCGACCCGAAGAACGAAGCCCATCTCGAACAGATTCGGAACCGGGCGCTTCTGAAGGAGTTCCAGCAGTACCTCGACACGAAAGGCAAGCTCAAGATCGTCCGCACCGAGGCGCTGCGGGCAGGCTTCAAGGAATCCTGGCAAAAGAAGGACTACACGACCATCGTGCAGATGGCGAAGCGAGTCCCCGACGCCGTGATCCAGGAGGACCAGGCGCTCCTGATGTACTTTGACAACGCCTCGCTGATGTTGGGTGAATAATCCGTGACCACGACGCCCCCACCGAGCTACGCTGTCGGATGCTGGGCCTACAGCCAGGTCCACGGGGAGTGTGTGCGCATCCTTGATGTCGAGTCGGTCTGGGGCCACACGGTTTACCAAGTCTGGATTCCTCGCCTGTCCGCCGTCGAGCGAGTTCCCGCCGAGTCCCTGTCACCGGCCCAGCCGACAAAGGCCACCGGCCTCGACCGGATCGCTTATGCCGTCGCCGCCGCCCGGATCGCCGATGCTCTGACCCAGGACGTGCTGCTGGCTCCGCTTGAGGCGGGCGTCATTCCACTGCCGCACCAGTTATATGCTCTGAACCGTGCCGTCACAGGCGACCGGGTGCGCTACCTGCTGGCCGATGAGGTCGGCCTGGGAAAGACGATTGAAGCAGGTCTGATCTTCCGGGAATTGAAGCTGCGTGGCCTCGTCAAGCGGGTGCTGGTCGTGGCTCCCAAGGGTCTCGTCACCCAATGGGTGCAGGAGATGCAGACCCACTTCGGCGAGGAATTCCGGCTGCTGACGCCCAGCGAGTTCTCACTGTGGCGGAATTTCACCGGCTCCGAAAACGTCTGGCGGCACTTCGACCAGGTAGTTTGCCCGGTCGATTCCATCAAGCCGGTCGAGCGGCGGCGAGGCTGGTCCAAGGAAAAGCTGGAGGCATACAACCAGGAGCGTCTCGGTGATCTGATCGACGCCGGTTGGGATTTGATTATTGCGGACGAAGCTCATCGTCTTGGCGGCAGCACCGAGCAGGTTGCCCGCTACCGCCTCGGCAAAGCTCTGGCCGAGGCTGCACCATATTTGTTGCTTCTGTCGGCCACGCCGCACCAAGGCAAAACAGACGGCTTTCAGCGGCTCATGGCGTTGCTCGACCGGGACGAGTTCATTCCCGCTGGTTCGATCCGTAAGGAAAAGGTCGTTCCATTCGTGATCCGCACGGAGAAGCGGCGGGCGATCAACGAGAAGGGCGACCCGCTGTTCATGCCTCGGCTGACCAAGCTCACGCCGGTTCGCTGGGAAGAAAAGCACAAGCTCCAGCAGCACTTGTACGAGTCGGTCACGGAATACGTCCGCCTGGGCTACAACCAGGCGATGCGGCAGAACCGCCAGTACCTCGGCTTTCTGATGATCCTGATGCAGCGGCTCGTCACCAGTAGCACGCAGGCTATCGCCTCGGCATTGGAGCGCCGCCTGGAAGTTCTTCAGTCCACGAACCTGACGGCCACCGACGAGGAGCCGCCCGAAGATAACATCGAAGAACAGGACAGTCAGGAGCAGTTGGAGGAACTGTTGGCGACTCGGCTGGCCGGACTTCAGAACGAGAAAGAGGAAGTCAAGCTGCTGCTCGACTTGGCCCGCCGCTGCCAGGCCCAGGGGCCGGATGCACGGGCCGAAACGCTGCTCAACATCCTTTACGAAAACCAACGGGAAGAGAACAACTCGGAACTGAAATACCTGATCTTCACCGAGTTTGTCCCGACCCAGAACATGCTGCGGGACTTTCTGGAGCAGCACGGCTTTCCGGTCGTCTGCCTCAACGGGTCAATGGACCTGGAGGAACGGCGGCGGGTCCAGCGGCAGTTCGCAGAGAAGGCACGGGTTCTCGTATCGACCGACGCCGGTGGCGAAGGGCTGAATCTGCAATTTGCCCACATCATCATCAACTACGACCTGCCCTGGAACCCGATGCGGATCGAGCAGCGCATCGGACGTGTGGACCGCATCGGCCAAAAGCACCCGGTCAAGGCGTTCAACCTGATCTTCGAGGACAGCGTGGAACTGCGGGTACAGGAAGTCCTGGAGGACAAGCTGGCGACGATCCTCGATGAATTCGGCGTGGACAAAACCCAGGATGTGTTGGATTCCGCAGAGAGCGGGGCAATCTTTGAAAAACTGTACGCCCAGGCGATCCTCAATCCTGGCGAGATCGAACAGAACATCGACCGGCTGATCCAGGAAGTGCGGGAGCAGGCCCAGCAGGAAATTCAGGGCCGGTCGTATTATGGCGAAACCGATCTCGACCCGACGCTGGCCCAGCAGTTGAGCAGCCACCCGTTGCCGTTCTGGGTGGAAAGGATGGCGACCGCCTATTTGCGCTGCGAAGGAGGCAAGGTTCAAAAGGACTTGTTCGGATATAGCCTTCAGTGGCCGGATGGCAGTCGAATGGATCGGGTGTCGTTCCACAGCCGGGATGCTCAGGACAAAGGGCTGCAACACGTCAGCCTGGAAGATCCACGGATTCGCCGCCTCGTGCAGCAGTTGCCCCGTGTCGCCCCCACGGAGCCGATCCCCTGTGTGCGGTTCGCCAGTTTGCCCGCCGAAGTCGTCGGTTATTGGTCGCTGTGGCGGATTGCTCTGGACGACCAGTCGCTCCGGGACGTGAAGATCATTCCGCTGTTCCACCACGATGATGGACGGAACCTCGTCCCCACGGCTCGGCACATCTGGGACGCCTTGATGGAGGACCGGCCCGAAGTCGAACAATCGGGGACGATTAACGGCGAGGAAGTCGATGCGGTGTTTCGGCGTTTGCGGTCGGAAGCCGAACGGCAGGGAGAAGCAGCCTTCCATGAGCTTCATGCCCGCCATCAGGAGCGGTTGAAGCGGGAGCAGGAGAAGGGGCATTACGCCTTTCAGGTGCGCCGGGATGCCTTGAATCGCATCGGCCTGCCAGAAGTCCGGCAGCACCGGATCAAGCGACTGGAAGAGGAGCAGCAGGCATGGGCAGCCGAGTTGCGGAAGCGGGAGCAAATTCTGCCAGAACTTCAGCCCGTCATTCTCTTGCGAGTGGAGGCGGGGAATGGCTAACTGGCGTGACAACATCCTCAAGAACTTCAAGCCGAAGATTTCTCGGCTGACCCTGGTGGCCGATCCTGACGGACTGCTCACCGAGGAGGGGATGCTGTCGGCCATCAAGGACCGGGGCTTTGACCTGATTCCCTTCGATGACTCCATTGCCTTCCGCTTCGCCTACGAATCGCAGTACCGGAGCCATTGGGACAAAGGCGAGAACACGGACCTGGTGGTGGTCCTGCGTTCTGCCGAGCAGCATTTGAACAAGCTGCCATTCGATCTTCTGAAGGCCGGACGACAACTGACGTTCGCCTTGCACCAGTTGTTTCCGAAGCTGAACTACCCGGTGATCGTTGGCCTGGATCGCAGCTACCTCGACGCCGTGGACGAGGCGTACAAGCACCACGACGGCGACCAACTGACCGAGCGGGAAACGAAGGAGTTCGTGCTGATGCACTGTTTCGGCATCGTGCCGAAGCTCATCAAGACGCCTGTTGATCTGCTGAAGGTGCTGCTGTCGCTGCATTCCCGAAAAGTGCAACTGCCGGACATCCTCGGCGAGTACCTGTTGGAACACCTGGAGAAAGACGCCACATTTTCCGGTTGGCCGCTGGCCGACATTCTGCCGAGCCGGGAAAATTTCCTGCGATTCCTCCAGGATGAATGGAAGGTCTTCCTCGACGCATTGGGCGGTGAAGGCGAGCAGAGCCGGGTTCCGTTTCATCACGAGGATGTGCGGGCCTACATTGACACGTTCTTCCTGGACGGTTCGCTGACGCCGGTGGAACAGGAGAACGTGACCAACCTGCCTGCTTGGGTGCAGACGGGGGTGGTGCATGACCCGAAGGCTGATGCTCTGCGCCGGTTCCGTGGCCTGCGGGAAAAGTTTGAGGCCAAAGTTCCCAGCGCCGATGCCTCACATCGAGATTGGCAGCAGGCGGCGCAGCAGTGGTCCGAACTGGTCGTACTGCGCTGGGAATGGGATGAAGCATTGGATGCCGCCGACCGTACCGCCTGGAGCGAGTTGCAAAGCAAGGTCGAAGACGCCTTCGGCCAATGGATGCTGCAACGCTACGGCACGTTGCACAACTTGCCGTATCACCAGCAGCCGGTGATGGTCCACCAAATTTCCCGCTTCATGGCCGTGGAGCGGAACCGGAAGAAGCTCGACAAGATCGCCCTGCTGGTGCTGGACGGCCTGGCATTCGA
>JAANMU010000173.1_pt1 | contig 83350 bp, 77 predicted proteins | sample 7279701 | NCBI WGS metagenome assembly JAANMU01 (sample SAMN14094539, study PRJNA606508) | bioreactor metagenome | isolation source: A lab-scale SPAN reactor treating ammonium-rich wastewater day 57 | place: Ireland: Galway | collected 2017-03-13 | reverse complement strand
CACAGCCCGCTCCGACTCCGGCGCCCCCGCAGCCGACGCCCGCTCCACGGCCGCCCATCGGGGGCCCGCAGCCCGCTCCTACTCCGTTGCCCCCACAGCCGCCGCCCGCTCCACGGACGCCCCTTGGCGGCCCGCAGCCCGCTCCGACTCCGGCGCCCCCGCAGCCGACGCCCACTCCACGGCCGCCCATCGGGGGCCCACAGCCCGCTCCTACTCCGGTGCCCGCACAGCCGCCGCCCGCTCCACGGCTGCCCATCGGGGGCCCGCAGCCCGCTCCCGGTCCGACCCCGGCACCCCCGCAGCCGACGCCCGCTCTGCGGCCACCCGCCGCCGGTCCTACCCCGGCACCCGTGACTCCGAGTCCGACGCCCGCTCCGCGGCCACCAGCCGCCGGTCCTGCCCCGGCGCCCGTGACTCCGGGTCCTGCTCGGCCACCCGTGGCCGGACCAACTCCCACGCTGACGACGCCTGATCAGCGTCCGCTGGTAGCCAGCTCCACCCCGCCAACGGCTGTTTCCAGGCCACCCGGGGGGACGCCACCAGTCCAGCCACCTGCGGCAACTCCGCCTCGGGAGGTGGCCGACCGTCTCCACAAGGTCCTGAGCGCTCCGGGCGCGGTCGAGCCGATTCGCGCCACCCAGCTGCTGGAGGGCAAGACCCGCTCAGAGTTTCGTGCCATCCAGCAGGAATACAAGCAGGCCACCGGTCAGAACCTGACAGCTGACCTGCGTAAGGAGCTTCCTCCGAGCGACTATCGCAAGCTCATGCAGAGCATTCGTCCCGATCCCCCCCAGAAGGCGGCCGGACCGCCGCAGAGCCAGTTCCCGACCAGTCGGCCGCAACCGCCGGTTCCGCGAGCCGGTCCGCTCCATCCGCAGACCCCTCCAGCCGTGACCACTCCGCCTCGGCCCGAGCTGCCGCCTCGACCGGGTCAGGCGGCGCCTGCCGCTGCCTCCGCCCTGCTCGAACAACGGCCAATCGCCAGAACTGCGCAGACCCGGGCTGAGACGGCTCCGCGGGGAACGCCGCCCGAGCGTAGCTCTGTGAAGGCGGAGACGCCGCAGGCTCGAGTTCCGGCTGAGCGCCCCCCGTCAGAGACCTCCGAGCGCAAGCTGGTTAGGGCTGAAACCCAGTCGGCCCCGCGGGGCACGCCGCCCACGTCCAGGGTGCCTCAGGAGCGCACTCAGCCCAGGGCCGAGACGCCGACCCAGCAACAGAGCCAGCCACGGCCCACGACCGAGCGCAGCCAGCCCCAGGCGGCTCCGCGGGCCACGCCCACGCCGCCCACGCCCAGGGCTCCTCAGGAGAGCGCTCAGCCAAAAGCCGAGACGCCGCCCCAGCAACAGAGCCAGCCACGGCCCACGACCGAGCGCAGCCAGCCCCAGGCGGCTCCGCGGGGAACGCCGCCCACGCCCAGGGCCCCTCAAGAACGCGCTCAGCCAAAAACTGAGACGCCGCCTCAGCAACAGAGCCAGCCTCGGCCCGCGGCCGAGCGCAGCCAGCCCCAGGCGGCTCCGCGGGGAACGCCGCCCACGCCCAGGGCCCCTCAAGAGCGCGCTCAGCCAAAGGCTGAGACGCCACCCCAGCAACAGAGCCAGCCTCGGCCCGCGGCCGAGCGCAGCCAGCCCCAGGCGGCTCCGCGGGGAACGCCCTCCCTGCCCAGGGCGCCCCAGGAGCGCGCCCAGGCCAGGGCCGAGACCCCCGCACCGCAACAGAATCAGCCTCGGGTTCAGGCCGAGCGCAGCCAGCCGCAGGCGGCTCCGCGCGGCACGCCGCCCATGCCCAGAGCGCCTCTGGAGCGCGCTCCTGCCAGAGCCGAAACGCCCACACCACAGCACAATCAGCCTCGGGTCCAGGCCGAGCGCAGCCAGTCCCAGGCTGCCCCGCGCGGGTCGGCCCATCTGCCTCGAGCCGCGCACGACGCTCCGCAGCGCCAGGGCCGCACCGAATTTCAGGCGCCCGCTCAGGGGCAGGGCTCCCCCCGCTCACAGCAGCAGGCCGGCAAGGCTGGCTCGGGAGGTGGGACGGCCCAACTCGGTTCTTCGGGACACGGGCCCCAGGGGGCCCGGGGAACGGTCTCCTCGGGTAGCACCGGCGGCTCGAGCTCGGGCTCCGGCACGGTCTCGGGCATGCCCGCTCGGGGCGGAGAGGGCGTCGACGCTCAGGCCGGCGCTCCCGGGGTGCGCCAGTTCGGTGGTCGGAACGTCATCTTTACCCCGGGTCTGCCGGGCGGTCACGCTGGCTCGGCTCCCGCTCGCCCGGCCCCCAGCAATGCCCAGGATGCGCAGTCGCACCAGCCGGGCGAGAACGAAGACCTGCACGAGCTGCACTCGCGGGCCCAGGCCTTCGGTCTGCAGCTGCCTGACGACGTGGGAGAAGATGATGTCGACTGGACAGGCATTCGCAAGTCGACCGGCCTGAAGCTCGTTCGCGATGCCGAAAAGCACCGCGTGCAGCCAACCGGCGAGCAGCAGTGGAACCCTGACCCGCACCAGCAACGAAGTCGCGGTCAAGAGGATGCCGAGCTGCCACAGAATCGCAAGTGCCCCACCTGCGGCACCGACCTGCCTCAGGAAGGCTCATGCCCGGTCTGCATCGCCGAGAAGAAGCCGGACGTGGCTATGGTCAGCTCGGTGAACTACCGCGCCGGGGGCGAGAAGTTCATCGCGGTGGCCGACTCGATCACCACTTCGGAAGGGGCCCGCAGCCTGCTCGCCGAGAGCGAGCAGCCCCAGGTGGCCAGCTTGAAGTATGCCGCTCCCATCGTCAACGAGCAGGAGTTGCGCAAGGTGCGCCAGGGCAAGCCCAAGCGCTGAGGCTCAGCTCCAGTTGGCCCGATCTCCCTTGAGCTTGCCCACGCTCAAAGCCCGCGCGGCCGGGCTGTCCTTCATCGGTAGCGTGCGGCGGCGCACCCCGTCGAAGCGCTCCAGCGCTCCGGCCACGGCGGCGGCGGTGGGCACCAGCCCGATCTCTCCCACCCCTTTGGCGCCGAACGGCCCTTCCGGCTCAGGGTCCTCCACCAGGATCACCTCGACCGGCGGCATGTCGCGAGGGCGCAGCACCCCCAGCGTGCGCAGGTCGTGGGGCACCGGAAGGCCGTCCTGGCAGGGGAGCTCCTCGCTCAGAGCATAGCCCAGGCCCATGTGGATCGATCCCTCGATCTGCCCCTCGCACAGGGCCGGGTTGATGGCCCGGCCCACGTCGTGAGCGGCCACCACCCGCTCCATGCGCCCCTCGCCGTCGAGCAGCACCACCTGGGTGGCGTAGGCGAAGGTGGTGTGGGTCTTGATGGGGCCCAGGGCTCCCGGGCGGGTGGTGTCCTCGGTGAGCACGTCCCCGGCGTAGGTCCGCCCGGTAAGATCGGAGAGCCCGAGCCCGGAGTCCAGGTCGGCCTTCAGCTTCTCGGCCGCGGCCACCACCGCCCGACCCCCGAAGAGCGTCGCCCGGGAGCCGGTGGTCTGGCCGCAACCCAGCGCGAAGGTCGAGTCCACCCTGGGCCGGAACAGAGCGGCCGCAAGGCCGGTCACCTCTACGGCGCACTGCACCAGCACCGTCAAGAGGCCCTGGCCCATCTCGGTGTAGCCGTTGTAGAGGGAGATGGTGCCGTCGGGCTCGACCACCAGCCGGGCCTTGCCCCACTCGCGGGCTCCGTTGCCCAGGCCCGAGTTCTTCAGCCCGCAGGCGATGCCTACCGCCTGGCCAGCGCTTAAAGCGCCGTAATAGGCCTCCTTGACGGCCATCAGGGTGGCTTTGATCCCCACCGATTTGGAGAGCACCTGACCGGTGGAGAAGACGTCCCCCACCTCGAGCGCGTTGCGCCAGCGGATCTCCCAGCCGTCCAGCCCGACCCGGGCGGCCAGCTCGTCCAGGCAACCTTCGATGGCAAACGCGGTCTGGTTGACCCCGAAACCGCGCATGGCTCCGCAGGGCGGGTTGTTGGTGGAGACGGCGCGTGACTCGACCTGAACGTTGGGCACCCGGTAGGGCCCGCAGGCGTGGCCGGCGGCCCGCTCGAGCACCTTCATGCCCACCGAGGCGTAAGCTCCGCTGTCTCCCAGCAGGTCGGCCTGCACGAAGGTCAGGTGGCCCTCGGCGTCACAGCCCACGGCGTAGCGCATGCGGATGGGATGGCGCTTGGGGTGCAGGCGGATGGATTCGAGCCGGTCCAGGGTCAGCTTGACGGGTTTTCCGGTGAGCAGGGCCAGCAGAGCGGTCTGGGCCTGTACCGACATGTCCTCCTTCCCTCCGAAGGCGCCGCCGTTGGGTATCAGCTCGACCTCGACCTGCTCTTCGGACAGGCCCAGGAAGCTCGCCACCTGGCGCCGATCGTCGAAAATGCCCTGGCCCTGAGTGTAGAGCTTGACCCCGTCTTCGAGCGGCACGGCCACCGCGCTCTCAGGCTCGAGGAAGCAGTGCTCGATGCGCTGGGTGGTCCAGACGCCCTCCACCACGTGGGCGCTGGCGGCCCGGGCGGCAGCCACGTCCCCCCGTTCTACCCGGGTGTGGGACAGGACGTTGCCGTCGGGTTGGCGCGGATTGACCGGGGGAGCACTCAGGGCGGCCTCGGCCTCCAGCACCGGCTCGAGGGGCTCGTACTCCACCTCGACCAGGGCCGCAGCCGCCCGGGCGGTGGCTTCGTCGGCCGCGGCCACGGCCGCCAGCACGTCCCCGACGCAGCGCACCTCCTCGCCCTCGGCCACCAGCCCGGGCCAGTCGGACAGCACCAGGCCGTACCAGCGCTCGCCCGGAACGTCGGCGGCGGTGGCCACGGCCGCCACGCCGGGAAGGGCGCGGGCCGCCTCCACGCGGATCTTCTTCACGCGCGCCCGAGCGTGGGGAGAGAACACCAGCGCGCCGCGCAGCATGCCCGGGAAGACCAGGTCGTCCACGTAGGGCCGCTCGCCCAGCGCCTGGCGCAACCCGTCGTAGCGGCCCAGCGAGCAGCCCACCCGACCGTCCTCGCAGGGCTCGGCGTTCCGGGTCATGGCCTCCACCGCTTCGAAGATCTTGAGGTAGCCGGTGCAGCGGCACAGGTGGCCGTCGAGGGCGCGGGCCATCTCGGGGCGGGTGGGAGCGGGGTTCTTTTCGAGCAACGCGTGGGCCCGCAGCACCATGCCGGGAATGCAGAAGCCGCACTGCATGCCCGCCGTGGCCACGAAGGCGCGGGCGTAACGCTCGCGTAGCTCCGGCGCCAGCCCTTCCAGGGTCTGGACGCTGCGGCCCTGCGCTTTTTCGGCTTTAATGGCGCAGCTGGTCAGCGGCCGCCCGTCCACCAGCACCAGGCAGCAGCCGCACTGGCCCATCGGGGCGCAGCCGTTCTTGACCGAGTGGATGCCCAGCGACTCGCGCAGGATCTCGAGCAGAGTGGTTTCGGGACGACAGTCCACCGACCTGGGCTGGCCGTTGAGCTCAAAGCGGACTTCCATGCTGCAAGCGTTCTCCGCTTTCAGGCTTCTTTCCGCCCCGGTGCGCATACTGCCCATGCATGCAGGTCACTCCGCTCGCCACAGCTTTGTCCTGGCCGACCCGTCCCCGGGCCTCCGGCTTGATTGGTCGACCGCTCCTGTCGTCGCTCATTTCTACCAGCAATCCGGACAAGGATATCTTCTACCCCAGCTCGATGCCGCTTTTCTGCGTTTCGGCCCTGCTGCGCTCGGCCGTCGCCCCGGTGACGTTGCCGCTGGCCGGCACGCCCATCATGGTGACCCTCAACGACCTCAACTGGCCTCGCGCCGCCCAACGCGAGGCTGAAGCTCACTTCGCCAGCCGGGGCCTGGCCTCGGACGAGCCCCTTGGCAGCCTGGCCCGCACCGAGCTTCGCATCGCCCGCGAGCTGGACGCGCGTGTGCAAACCAGCGACATGCTGCGCGCCATCGAGCGGGCCGATGTCGCCCAGCGCCTCAAGCCCGTTCCCGCCGAAGCGCTCTTTGGCTTCACCCGCCTGACCGACGCCAAGTTCCCCCTGACCTCCGGCCTGCTCGACAGGCTGAGCCGCGCCGAGGCCGCCGAGAGCGTCGTGGTGGAGGGTCTTTCGGCCGCTCTGAACGGCAAGGGCGCCTCCGAGCAGCTCAACCTGGACGCCCGCGCCGCCGATTGGCTGACCCGCGCCCTGCGCCACCAGATGGTCTTCACCAGCCAGGCCATGGGCGGAGCGGGGGCCTTCTGCGCCAACCTGGCCGCTATGCAGCCCAACGTTCGGGCCGCCTTCTGGGCGCTGGGCGGGCTGCCTCCCACGGTGGCGGCCGGGATGAACCCGGCCGTGACCGTGCTTGACGAGCAGGGGCGCGAGCGCAGCCCCCGCCAGGCGGTAGACCCTGGGCAGCACGACCGGGTCAACTACATCGCCGAGTATTCCAGCCAGACGGGAGGGCCCAGCGGCCGGCTGATCCTGAGCACCCCCGGCGACCAGGAGATCGGTTTCGGGACGGCCTCCGACCAGGTGCTGCGCCAGACCATCGCGGGCAAGAAGCTCTTCTTCTTCGCGGGAACGCACTATCTGACCCGGGGAGACCTGGCCCAGGCCGGCGAGCTGGCCCGTGACCTTGGGGTGATGAAGCAGGCCAACCCCGAGTGCCTGTTCCACCTGCAGTATGTCAAGCCCAAGGACCCGACCAACGAGAAGGCGGTGCTGGAGACGGTGGCCCCGTTCGTGGACTCCATGTCGCTCAACTCGGTGGAGGTGCCCGCCCTGCTCGAGCGCCTCACCTCCGACTATCGGGGACCGGCCAGTGGATCCGACCGGGACATCCTGGAGCAGCCGACGCACCTTTTGGCCGGGGCACTGCAGCTCAAGCAGGCCCTGGGGCTCCAGCGTGTCCACTTGCATGGACGCGAGGGTGACCTGGTGGTGGCCCGCACCCCGAAAGACAAGGAGCGCACCGTGCTCGCCCTGATGAGGGCCCGCCAGCTGGCCAGCATGAAGGCCACCAACGACTCCGGCCAGATCGCCAGGACTGGCGAGATGTGGCCGGTGCTGCCCCTGGTCGAGGGCAAGTGTCTGGCCGCGGTGCAAAGATTCGCCGATGCGATTCAGTCCCGCTACGGCCTGACTCAGAGCGAGCGGGCCCAGGTTGCGCGCGATTGGTACTTTGAGGACGGAGAGGGCAACACGATCTTCTTCGTGCCCAGCCGCGGCATCCACGATCGCACCGGAGGCACCGTCAGCCTGGGCGATACCATCGACTGCACCGCTTTACTCTACTCGCTGGAATAGCGCGAGCGAGTGGGGGGGAGCGAAGGCATCACTCGGTCGAGCCAGCGCAGCGGGTCCTCGTGGCCCCAGCGAGGCCGACGCTCAGGGGCCCTGCGCGTGAGCGCCACCAGCAGCTCCAGCAAGGCTTGCGGCACGCCCTCGGGCAGCACCCGGCTCTCGGGGTTGCCGCCCAGCGCGCTCAGAACCGAGAGGCCGAGCGAGTAGAGGTCGGACTCGGGCAGCGGGGGGCGCCCCTCGACCACCTCGGGAGCGGCGAACACGTCCGAGAAGCCCGGCGCCGAGGTGCTGGCCCGGGGACGCACGGTGGAGACCCCGAAGTCGACCAGCACCACCCCGTGGCGGTCGGGCTCGAGCACGATGTTGGCAGGCTTCACGTCGTTGTGCACGATGCCTCGGTGGTGCAGCACCCGCAGCGCCCGCAGCAGCCGCCCCAGCACCTGGACCGCGGTGGCCAGGTCGATGGGGGTGGCCGACTCCAGTGACTCTCCCTCCACGTAGCGCATCACCAGCGTGAGGCGCCCGCCCGGATCGCGCACCACGTCGCGCAGGGTAGGCAGGGAAGGGTGGTGCAGGTCCCACAGGATGCGGGCCTCCTCCAGCATCAGGTCCTCGTCGCTGGCCTGACGACAGACCTTGAGGCAGGCCCGGGTGCCCAGCAGCGCGTGGCGGGCTTCGTAGGTGGTGGCAAAGCCGCCCTCGCCCAGCTCGCGCATCACCTCGTAGACCCCAATCCTCATCGCAGCTCTGCTCCGAACTCGCGCACCAGCCGTTCCACCAGGCCGTTGGACTTGAGGTAGTCGGCCACCACGGCCGGTACCAGCTCTTCCCAGTCTTCGCCTCGGGCCATGGCGCGCCGCACCATGGTTGCATCCACGGCCACCCGTCGGTGGGCGGGCACGAGCGTGACGGGGTGGACGACCCGGTAGTCTGGCTCGAGCAAGCCCTTCACGTAGTCGTTGGCGGTGACGAAGAGGTCAAGCGGACCGAGCATCTCGGTCACCATGGCCCTCCAGCGAGGTCCGTGGCCCAGATCGGGAACCTCCAGCAGGCGGTAGTTGGCGGAGCCGGGTAGCACCAGGCCGATCATGGCGGCTGACTCGGCCGGCGTGAACGGGTTGGCGGCGTCATACTTGTTGGAGCTGCCGATGCCGATGAGAACCTCCTCGGCCTTCTCCACCAGGGCCTGCAGCACGGCCGCGTGGCCCAGGTGGACCGGTTTCCAGCGGGCGATCATGCCAAGACGGCTCACGCTAAGCCCCGTTGGTAAAGAGCCGGCTCTCCATGACGATCACGGCCGAGCCGGTCAGCTCCACCCGGTCGTCGAATAGCTCCACGTCCAGCCAGCCGCCCCGCGGCGAGGCCTGGTAGGCGTGCATTCGGCGCAGCCCCAGCTTGCGCGACCAGTAGGGGGCCAGCAGGGTGTGGGCCGATCCGGTCACCGGGTCTTCGTTGATGCCCACTCCGGGGCCGAAAAAGCGGGACATGAAATGGGTCTCGCCAGCCCCCTCGCAAGTCGCGATGAAGCCGTTCAGCTCCAGCCGCCGCTCCAGCTCGGCCAACAGCCCGAAGTTGGGTTTCAGGGGCACCAGCTCGGCCGGGTTGTCCAGTCGCACCAGCAACTTGCGACTGTCGCGTCCCAGCCGCAGCTCGGAGATGGTCTGAGCGCCCAGGGCTTCATTGAGGCCGATGGGATGGGGGACAGGCTCGGGAGAGTCGACCGGCAGGGCCATGGTAAGCTGATCTCCCTGGCGGAGCACTCGCAACTCGCCGCTCAGGGTACGAAAGCGCACCTGGCTCAAAGCGGTGGTTTCGAACAGCACCTTGGCGGTGGCCAGGGTGGCGTGCCCGCAAAGCTTGACCTCGCACATCGGAGTAAACCAGCGCAGATGATACGAGCCCTCCCCGTCCTCGGGAACCGCGAAAGCGGTCTCGGAGAGATTGAGCTCGGCCGCGATTTGTTGCATCACGGCCTGGCTCAGCGGCCGATCGGTGATGCAGACGCCGGCCGGGTTGCCCCGGAAGGGCTGGTGAGTGAAAGCATCCACCTGGTAAATGGGCAGGGCTGAGGCCACGGGTTGGGGTTCCCGGCTTGTCAAAAACCCCCTTCACGGTCAGAGAAGGTCGAGCTCGGCTCGCACCGGCCGATGGTCCGACCAGGTCACACGCACCGAGCTGGCGCGCTGGACGGCGAAGTGGTGGCTGGCGAATACGTAGTCGATGCGCCAGAGGGGAAAGAAGCTCGGGAAGGTCTGTCCCAGCCCCCGCCCGGATGCGGCAAAGGCGTCTTGCAGCCGTGCCCTGAGACGGGTGGGAGTATCCGAGTCGGGCGGGCTGTTGAAGTCGCCCGCCAGGATGACCGGACCGTTCCAGCGGCTCAACTCGGCCTCGAGCTGGTTGGTTTGCTTGAAGCGGGCCGTGGCCGTCTCGCGCAGAAGCTTGCGCACGCCGCGGGCGTGCAGACTGTCAAAGTGGTCGTAGTGAACATTATAGACGCGCACGATCTCCTTCCCCAGCTCAAGCTCGGCCCACAGGCCGGGGCGACGGCAGCCCAGCTCGAATTCCTGCCAGTGACGGATGGGGAAGCGCGAGAAGATGACCAGCTCGCCGGTCTCGCCCCCTCGCACCATGTGGTAGCCGCCAAGTGCTTTCTGAATGGGAGGCAGGGGATCTTTCCGAAAAGGCGCCGTGTAGACCTCCTGGAGAAGGAGCAGATCGCAATTCTGACGCTCGAGGAAGCGGGCGAGCTCGTCCGACTCCTGCATGCGACCGGCCAGGATGTTGTAGGTCAAGACTTTGATCTGGCCCGTTCCGGGGGGGCTGAAGCGCAGCACCGGGCTGGCGTAAAGAGCCAGGACCACCAGGGCCGAGGCCACCAGGGGAAGACGGGGGGCGGGCTTCCTGGCGATAAAGCCCAGCGCCAGCAGGAGCACCAAAGGAATAAGATAGCAGAGGGCCGGCGAGTAGCGCAGCAGGGCCAGCAGCCACTGGCGCTCCCCTCGCCAGGTCCAGACGAGCGGGAGGAGGAGCAGCCAGCCCAGGTAGCCCCAGGAGGCGATCCACAGAAAGCGCTGCACGATCATGAGGAAAGCTTTCTGTCGAAGTGAACTTTGTCCTGCAAACCTATATCAGGGAGGGCCATGCTCGTGGATGCGGATGATGGCGCGGGCGATCTTCTCGATCAGCTTCTCGTCCATCTCTGACCAGAGAGGCAGGCTGAGGGCCTCCTTCTCGAGCCGATCGGTCTGGCGCAATGGTTGCCCCGCGTAAAATTTGCGATAGGCGGTCTGGTTGTGGCCGGCCGGGTCGAAATAATGCCGGGTATCGATGTTCTCGGCCTGGAGCGCCTGGCTGAGCTGATCACGACTCAGCCCGAATCGTGACGAGTCGACCATGATGCAAAAATCCTTATAGGAGCTGCGATTCCCGCCGGCTACCGCCTGGAAGCTCAGGCCGGGAAGCTGATGCAGCTGCTGGCGATAGATCTCGACGTACTCATTGCGCCGGCGAACCGCCTGGGCCAGCATGCCCAGGCTGGCCAGCCCCAGCACAGCGTTGAACTCGCCCAGGCGTGCGTTCATGCCGGCGAACGCGCTGTCATACTTGCCGTCATTGCCGTACTCACGGCCAAGGCGCACGTACTCGGCCACCTCGTCCGAGTTGGTGGCCACGATTCCCCCCTCGCCGGCGATCACCAGCTTGCTGGGACTCAGGCTGTAGGCCTGGGCATCGCCGAAGCCCCCGAGAGTCTTGCTCTGATAGAGCGAGCCAAACCCGTGGGCGGCGTCATACACCACCTTCAAGCTGTGCTTGCGGGCCAGAGCCTCGAGGGCCTCGACCTGAGCCGGATTGCCAAAAATATGCACGGCCAGGATTGCCCGAGTACGAGGGGTGATGGCCGCCTCCACGGCGGCCGGATCGATGTTGGCCGACTGGTAGTCGACGTCCACGAAGACCGGCGTCATCTGGTTCCAGACCATCGAGCTGAGGCTGGCCATGAAAGTGAAGCTGGGCACGAGGACCTCACAGCCGGCCAGGCCCAGGGCAGGGTAGACCAGCATCAAGCCGGAGGTGCAACTGGAGACTCCCACGGCGTGCTTGACGCCCAGGTGCTCGGCGCAGGCTTCTTCGAAACGCTTGAGATGAATTCCCTTGGTGACCATGCCGGTGCTCAGAAAGCCCTGAATATCGGCCGCCATCTCCTCCAGTCGGGGTAACACCGGCCGCACGATGTTGATCTTCTGCTCGAATATCGGCTTTCCGCCGTGAATCGCTGGTTTATCCACCCTCTACGTCTACCCTTCTCTTGATCACTCGCGCCGGAACGCCGACCGCCGTAACATGATCAGGCAGGTCGCTCACCACGGCCGCTCCGGCACCCACCGCCGTCCAACTGCCGATCGTACGTCCCTGAATGACATTCGCTCCCATGCCGATGACACATCCGTCTCCGACCCGGACAGTGCCGGCGAGACGGGCGCCGGGGTGGAGCAGACAGCATTCCCCCACGATCGTGTCATGGCTGACCGAAGCCCCGACATTGAGAGTCGTGCAGGCTCCGATGCGGGCGTTGGTGTTGACGACCGCTCCGGGGAAGAGGATCACGCCGGGGCCCAGCTCGGCCGTGGGAGAGACCACCGCAATGGGTGAGACAGCCTGCGCGAAGTCCAGACCCATGGCCCTCACCTCCCCAGTCACCCGGTGCAGCGCGATCGGGTCGCCGAGAGCCACCAACACCGCCAGGTCGGTGCGGCCCGTAAGCCACTCGAAGTCTCCCAGGACGGGCAGACCATTGAGGAGCTTCCCGTGCAGTTCGGAAGCCTGATCGATGAAGCCCAGGGGCCGAAAATCGCCCCCTGCGGCCGCGCTGGCCGCCAGGATCTCGGCTGTCTCGCGCCCATGCCCACCGGCGCCCAGGATGACCACGTCTCTCATCCTGTGAACTCCGGCGAGGTATCGCTCCCTGGTGCAGAAATTCCCTCCCGAACGACCACCTTCAGGGCTGTCTTGAAGAGGATGCTGCAGTCGAGCCAGAAGCTCTGGTGGTCGACGTAGTAAACGTCCAGTCGGAACTTGTCTTCCCAGCTAAGCAGGTTGCGGCCGCTGACCTGGGTCAGGCCGGTGAGGCCAGGAAGCACCTCGTGGCGCCTCCACTGCTCGGGGCTATAGCGGTCTTTGTACCGTACCAGCAGAGGCCTGGGCCCCACCAGGCTCATGTCTCCCACCAGCACGTTGTAGAGCTCGGGCAACTCGTCCAGGCTGGAGGAGCGCAGGAAACGTCCAAATCGGGTCAGTCGCGCCGAATCAGGGAGCAGTTGACCGCTGGCGTCGCGCTCCTCGGTCATGCTGCGAAATTTATACAGGGTGAAGACCCGGCCGTCCTTTCCCAGTCTGGGCTGGGAGAAGAGAGCCGGTGAGCCCAACTTGCGGCGCACCAACCAGAACAAAAGTAAAAGCACGGGCCAGAAAAGCGCCAGGACCGTCGAGCATAAAGTCAGGTCCAGAAACCGTTTGCCCAATCTCCTATAGAGCACGGTCTTCGAGCACCGCCACCCGATACCAATCGTGAAAGCGCTCCACGCCCTCCTGGATGCCGACTTTTGGCTCGTAACCGAGAAGCTCGCGAGCTCGGGTGATGTCGGCATAGGTGCAGGGCATGTCGGCATCCATCATGGGCGCATTGTCCAGGGAAGCCTTCTTTCCGGCCCTCTTCTCCATGACTTTGACGAAGTCCGATACCAGGATCGGCTCGCCCCGGCCCAGGTTGATGATGGTGTAGCCCAACTCGCGCCCGGTGGCCGACAAGACCCCGGCTACGATGTCCGATACCGAGGTCCAATCGCGGTGCATGTCTCCTCCCCGATAGAGCGGGGTCTTGCGGCCGAAGTAAAGATTGTCGAGCACCCGGTGGGCCATCATGTCCGGTCGTCCGCGGGGTCCGTAAACCGTGAAAAAACGCAGGACGGTGAAGTTCAGTCCGTAGAGATGGTGATAGCTGTAACCGAGCATCTCGGCCGCCCGCTTGGTGGCGGGGTAGGGCGAGAGGGGGCGGTCGCAGGGGTCGGTCTCCACGAATGGGATCGTCCGGGTCGCTCCATAGACCGACGAAGTGGACCCGAAAACGAAGTTCCGCACTTTGTGGTCCCGGGCCGCATCCAGCAGATAGAGAGTAGCGTTGAGGTTGACGTCGATGTAGAGGGCAGGATCCTCGATCGAGTTGCGCACTCCGGCCATGGCTGCCAGGTGGACGATCCGATCGATTCTCTCTTGAAACAGCTGTCGGATGCGGTCGCGGTCCCTCAGGTCCCCCTCCAGGAACCGGAAACGCTCCGGGTGGGTGGTTTCCTTCCGGATCTCGGTCAGATTGGCTTGCTTGCGGACCGGACTGTAGTAGTCGTTCAGGTTGTCAAACCCCACGACTCGATACCCCGCGTCGAGCAGGCTCACGGTTGCGTTGCTGCCGATGAATCCGGCGCAACCGGTTACCAGAACGGTCTCAAGCTCCGACAAAGGCGTCTCCACGCACGAGCAGCCCTCGGGCATCCAGCAAACGAAGATACTCGTCTTGCACTTTTCTGAAGACCAGTCGCTCGTCGAATCGCTCCCTGGCTACCCGGCGAGCCTCGGCGCTGAAGCGTTCATGCCGTTCCGAGTCGGTCAGGATGGCCTCGATGGCCCCGGCCAACGCATCCGGATCGTGAACCCGGACAGCCAGGCCGTTGCAGCCCGCCTCCAGCACTTCCCGACAGCCGCGAATGTCTGTGACGACGATCGGAACTCCCATGGCACACGCTTCCATCGGGACGCGAGGAAAGCCTTCGCGATGAGAAGGCAAAACACAGACGTCCATGGCGGAGTAGAGCTCGGGGAGGTCGTGGCGCAAGCCCAGGAAAGCACAGATGTCCTCGACCTGGTAGTCTCGGGCGAGTTGGGACGTGAGGGCGTCGGACTTTTCGGCGTCCGTCGGACCGATCAGTAAGAAGCGAGCCTCAGGCAGCCGCTCCCGCAGGATGCGGGCGGCCTCCAACAATTCGGGGATGCCTTTCTCGCGGACAAGTCGTCCCACGAAGCCGACCACCTTATGCTCTGGCTGGTAACCAAGCTCTCTTCGGCTCAGGGCCCGGTCGGTCGGGGAGAACTTGCCGTGAAAGCGCTCAAGGTCGATTCCGTTGCCGAGATACCTGATCTTCTCTGGTCCACAGATCCGCTCGGATAGTGCCGTTTCAATGTCCTCCCGGTTCTGAGATAAAATCACGTCGGCGCAACGGGCTGCCACCGTCTCCATCTGGATGAAAGCCCGACGAAGCAAGGGATGGGTTCGCTTGTGAAAGTAGAAGCCGTGCAGGGTATTCACCACGATCGGCACCCTGGCGAGGCGAGCGGCGATCTGCCCGTAGAAGGTGGGCTTGGGGTTGTGGGTGTGGACCAGGGTGAACCTCTCTTCCTTGAGAGTGCGCCACAGCTCGACGAAAGAGCGCAGGTCCTGCAACGGGCTGAAAGGGCGACGCGTCATCGAAACCGGCAGATGGCGAATGCCCGCTTGCTCGATGAAAGGAACGTCGGGGCCCCGGGCCGAGATGCCGGTAACATCGAAACCCGCCTCCTGGAGATAGCGCATCTGGTTGAGGAGAAGATAACGCAGACCCATGTCCACGGTGGTGATGTGGGCGACCCGAACCGGGGCCATGGGCTAGCTAGTGGACCGGGCGGTGGTGGCCTCCCGGATCAGTTCGTGGGCCCAGCCGTTCTGGCGCGGGATGAGTCCATCCTGGCTCAGAATCTTGACGTTGCTGTATTTTGATTCACGGTAGTCTCTGACCTGGCCGCTTCGGATGGCTTCTAGAACCTCGCTGATACCCTGCTCGACAGTATGGCGGGGGACGAAGCCGAGTTGGCACTTGATTTTCTCGAAGTTAACCCGGTAGCTCCGCCGGTCCGCGGCCATTCCCTTGTTCACCAGACGAGAGTTGGGCACTCTGGCCTGGATCATCAAGCCCACCTGCTCGATGGTATAGTTTTGCTCACTGGATCCCACGTTGAACACCTGATCGCGAACCGTCGGCAAAGGCGCTTCCAGGCACAACAAGATCGAGTCGGCGGCATCCTCCACGTGCAGGAACGGCCGCCACTGGTCCCCGCCGTAAATGGTGATCTCACCCTCCATGACCGCCCTGGCGGTCAGCAGGTTCACCACCAGATCGAAGCGAGTGCGTCCCGAGAGCCCGTAGATGGTACCGAAGCGCAGGCAGGTGGGGGCGAAGTAGGGGTCGGCCAGGCTCATCAGCACTCTTTCCGAGGCGATCTTGCTGCGAGCGTACATGGAGATGGGGCTCAGGACGGCTTGCTCATCCAGGATCTCGTCCGAGGCCCCGTAGACCGAGCAGGTGCTGGCAAACACGAAGCGATTGACCCCGAAACCTTTGGCCACTTCCGCAATCAGGCGAGTGGCCATCAGATTGACCTCGATGGTCAACTCTTCGTCCAGGGCGCAGGCCGGGTCTCCGACAATGGCGCCGAGGTGGACGACCGTGTCCACATCGCGCATTGCCTCCACCACCCGGTCGACCTGTCGGAAGTCTGCCTGAATGAGCTGCACGTTGGGATGCTTGAGATACCTCTCGACCGATTCTGTTCCGTAGAGTAGCAGGTCGAGGAGTCGCACCTGATAGCCGCGCTCGAGCAGTTTGGGGAGGAGTGCCGAGCCGATAAAACCGGCTCCACCGATCACCAGGATGCGGTGGGGGCGCTGAGACTCGGGGCGCAGGCGGCGATGCCGCTCCGAGCGCACCACTCCACTCCACAGGCTGGCCCAGAGGCGACCCGAAAGCATCAAAGTCACCGTCAGAAACCAGGCCAGGAACCAGACTGCCAGGGGAACGCGAGGGACGCTGGCCAGAGCGTAGCTCAGCAGGCCGTAAGCCAGAAAGCCCAGGCTGGCTGACTGGACGACCATCCACGCCTGGTAGCGACTGTAAGCTCGCCCATAGGTGTAGAAGCCGCTCAAAGTGAAGACGGACAGGCAGACGCAGCTCAGGATCCAACTGCTACCAATGAAGCTCGCATTGTGGGACCAGAAAAGCCCGGCGTGGTCTCCGTGACCGTGGGTTACCACCAGATAGATGAAATGAATACAGAAAGCGATCAGCAAGGCGCAGGAGACAAAGAGCAAGTCGGCAGAAGCCCGGAGCAGGGAGTTCCGGGTCAATTGGCCGGATTTCGGCTCAGGCACAAGATTTGGCTCTGGTCGTTGCATGGTCACCCTTCTACGCAACTCGCAAAGTTAGCCTCCTAGCCCTCGAGTCCTGCCGGAACACCCGGAATCCGGCTGGTCATGGAGGAGCAGCCCACGCCGGTAGCCAAGCCTAGAGGTCCAGCCGCAAACCTTGTGGTGTCGGAGGAAACCTCCGCCACCACAAAGTACTGTAGGCGGCTGGACCTCTAGCACAATATGTCGGGCGTCGCGCAGCCGGAAAACCGTGTCAAGGGGGTTTCCGGCTGCGCTTCTAGTGCCTTTATGAACGTCGCAATCGTCGGGGCTGGCTATGTTGGCCTCCCTACAGGTTTGGCGCTGGCTTACCTGGGCCATCGCGTTACCATTATTGAAAAAGACGCTCAAAAGCTCGAGCTCTTGCGGGCTGGCAGCCTTCCCATCCATGAGCATGGGCTCGAGCCGCTCCTGCACGAGTGCAGCGACCGGGTGCGGCTCGCCGACGAGGCCAGCTCGGTGGTTGGTGACGCCGATATCATCATTATCGCTGTCGGCACTCCCCAGATGGGAAACGGGAAGGCCGATACCCAGTATGTGGAAGCGGCTGCCGGAGAGGTTGCCCAAGGTCTGCAAAGTGGGCGGCGCTACGCGGTGGTGGTCAAATCTACCGTTCCGGTGGGCACTAACCGTCGGGTGGCCAACGTGGTGCGCCGGGTGCTGCGAGACCGGGAGGCCCAGGTGGATGTGGGCTTCGCCTCCAACCCCGAATTCTTGCGTGAGGGAAACGCCCTGCGCGACACGCTCTATCCGGACCGCATCGTGGTGGGCTCGGAGAGCGTGGAGACGCTGGAAATGCTCAACCAGCTCTACCGGCCGCTCCTCGAGCAAACCTTTGAGCCTCCCACCTTCATGCCCCGACCGGAGGGCTTCCGGTTGCCTCCGATGATCACCACCGACCCCACCAGCGCCGAAATGATCAAGTACGCGGCCAATGCTTTCCTGGCCACCAAGATCAGCTTCATCAACGACATCGCCTGTCTGTGCGAGCGCATCGGCGCCGATGTCAGTGAGGTGGCCCGAGGAATTGGCCTGGATGCGCGTATCGGCCACCGCATGCTGGGGGCCGGGATCGGTTGGGGAGGAAGCTGCTTCCCGAAGGATACGGCCGCCATCCTGGCGGTGGCCGCGGAGTATGGCGAGGCCATGCCGATGATCGTGGCCGCCCGCCAGGTGAATTTCAGCCAGCGCCGACGAGCCGTCGACCGGCTGCAGGACGCCCTCAAGGTCTTGCGCGGACAGGTGGTGGGCGTGCTAGGACTGGCCTTCAAGCCGGATACCGACGATGTGCGCGATTCACCGGCCATGGACATCATTCGACTCTTGCTTGAGCGAGGTGCGCACGTGCGCGCCCACGACCCGATCTCAATTCCGGCCGCCCAGAAGGCGCTTGAGGGTCTGGATGTCGAGTTTCTGACCAGTCCCTATGCGGTGGCCGAAGGAGCCGACGCGCTGCTGATCGCCACCGATTGGGAGGAGTATCGCAAGCTCGACTTCGAGAAACTGGCGGGCCTGATGCGGCAGGCGATCCTGCTCGATGGGCGTAACATCATCCGCCCCCACGAAGTGAGGGGGCACGGTTTTACCTATCTGGGCATGGGGCGTTAACCTTCGCCGCCTTGCCCGTGCCGCGAAGCGCACAGTTATGCGAGGTAAAAAGAAGGAAGGATGAAGACATGGTGAAGGTCGGAGTGGTCGGATGCGGATACTGGGGGAAGAACCTGGTGCGCAATTTTCATCGTCTGGGTGCCCTGGAAGCCGTGTGCGAAGCACATCCGGGCGGCCGCGAGACGGCCGCCCAGATCGCCCCGGGCATCCCCCTTTACGAGGACTTCCAGCGACTGCTTGACAGCTCGGTCCAGGGAGTGGTGCTGGCCACTCCGGCCGAGACCCACTATGGCCTGGCCAAGCGGGCTCTCCTGGCGGGCAAGGACGTTTTTGTGGAGAAGCCCCTGGCGCTCAATGCCCAGGAAGGCTTCCACCTGGTGTCGCTGGCCGAGTCCAGCGGTCGAATCTTGATGGTCGGCCACGTTTTGGAATACCATCCGGCCGTCGTCAAGCTCAACGAGCTGGTCCGCTCGGGTGAGCTGGGCCGACTGCAGTACATCTACTCCAACCGGGTCAGCCTTGGGAAGATCCGGCGCGAGGAGAACATCCTCTGGAGCTTTGCGCCCCACGACGTGGCCGTTATCCTTCGTTTGCTTGGACTCTTGCCGTTCCAGGTCTCAGCCCAGGGCGGAAACTACATCCAGCCCAACATCGCCGACGTCACCCTGACGAACCTGCTCTTCAATAATGGTGTCCGAGCTCACATCTTCGTCTCCTGGCTGCACCCGTTCAAGGAGCAGCGATTGGTGGTGGTCGGCTCCACCAAGATGGTCGTCTTTGACGACGTGAGCAAGCAGTTGATCTGCTATCCCCAGCGGGTGGAGATGAACGCAGGCGGGCCGGTGGCCGTCCCGGCCGAGGGCGAGGTGATCGAGTTCTCCAGCCAGGAGCCGCTCGAGCTCGAGTGCCGTGCTTTCCTGGAGGCCATCGCCAGCCGGACCCCCCCCCTCACCGATGGCTGGAGCGGCTTGAACGTGCTCAGTGTGCTGGAAGCTGCTCAGCGCTCCCTGATCATGAACGGGATCCCGGTGGCTATGCCTCTGCCATCGCCGATGCAACCCGTTCCCATCCCCGCGGTCGTGTGAGATGAGTCTCGTTTTCTCGGGCATTCAGCCAACCGGTGCCATTCACGTGGGTAACTATGCCGGGGCGATCTCCAACTGGGTACGTCTGCAGCAAGAGATGGATTGTATCTTCTGCATCGTCGACTACCACTCACTCACGGTGGCTTACGAGGCAAAGGAGATGCCTCGCCGGGTGATGGACGCGGCCCTGGACATCCTGGCCTGCGGCATCGACCCGGAGCGCTCGCGCCTGTTCGTCCAGTCTCACGTTCCCGAGCACACCGAGTTGAGTTGGGTGCTCAGCTGCGTTGCGCCGATGGGTGAGCTCAACCGCATGACCCAGTTCAAGGAGAAGAGCGAGAGGGTGGACTGGGTCAACCTCGGTCTCTACGCCTACCCGGTCTTGCAGGCGGCCGACATTCTGCTCTATAAGGCGGATGTCGTGCCGGTAGGTGAGGATCAGGTGCAGCACCTGGAGGTCACTCGCGAGATCGCCCGGCGCTTCAATCATCAATTCGGGGATACGTTCCCCGAGCCCAAGCCCCGTCTCACCAAAGCAGCCCGCATCATGACCTTGTCCGACCCGAGCCGCAAGATGTCCAAGTCGATCGAGGGGTCGGCCATCATGCTGACCGATTCCGAGGATGCGATTCGCAAGCAGATCAAGCGGGCGGTCACCGACGTGGGACCGCCTGCTGAGCCTGGCACCATGTCGCCCGGAGTGGCCAATCTCTTCTCGCTGCTGGAGGTGTTCGCTCCGATCGAGGTTTATGCACGCTTCAAAGGAGATTACGAGCGTGGTGAGCTGCGCTACAAGGATATCAAAGAGAGCCTGACCGAGGAGATGCTGCGGGTGCTCTCTCCGATCCGCGAGCGACGGCGCGAGCTGGCCGCAAAGCCTGGCGAGGTCTGTCGCATTCTCAAAGACAGTGCGGCCGACCTTCGCTCCCGTGCCCGGGTCACCATGGGGGAAGTTCGGGAGAAGCTGGGCCTGACGGCTTGCCAGTAAGTTTGTCGACCGCTCCTGTCGTCGCTGGATTTGTTTGCTATACTTCAAGCATGCGAGGACAGCGCCGCGCGATCGTTCTGATTTCCACCATGCTTTTGCTGATCATCATCACCATGGTGGTCACCGCCGGCCTGGCGCTCATCCCAGGTGGGCTGGGCCTGAGCGTCAACTACCATGATAAGCGAATGGCCCTGCTGGCGGCCGATGCCGGCCAACAGTACGCGCTCACCCGCCTGCAGCAGGATACCAAGTGGCGGGGAAATGGCATTCCCGACCGAGGAGCCAACGGGGGGGCGGTGACCGAGGTCGATGCGCCTGGCATGGTGGTGGTTGAAGACCGTGGCAACGTCGTGGGCTACCTGCGCGGCCCGTACAATGATGTCGGGCAGTTTCGCATTCGCTTCAACTTTCAGGACGGAAGTGGCGGCGGCACTGACAACCTCAGCAATCCTAACACTTACACCGTTCGGAATAAGTATGTCTCTGTGAACAACCTGACCGGAGCCGGCAGTCGCGATGTGCCCCGGGCTAATCAGGGCGGCTCGTGGGCAGTCAGCGCCACTCCGCCGGTTCCCTACGAGGTGGCTCCGTTCACGGCTTGCATCATCGTGGAGGGGCGATCCGGACCGGGCTTTCGAGACATCAGCGCGGCCGACCCCAATTACGATCCCCCCACGGGACGGATCGCGACTTTCGTTTCAGAGACGCAGTTCGTACCCGACCTGGCCGATGCCACCATTTACTCGCGCGACAACGTGGTGGCCCTCACCGAGCCGGGAGAGAAATTTGAGCTTCGCAGCGACATCCCCGACAAGGTGCCCAGGATCCGCAGTCTGGGCGATGTCCTGATTCAAGCCTCGGGTGGTCTGACCAACTACCTGCCCGCTCCCGGCACGACCGTACACGTCGATTCACTGTCGAGCAAAGTCTTTCGAGTCAATAATAATCTGGAGACCAGCGACCCCAACGTGGGGGAGCTTCCCCAGATGAGTTGGGGCGACATTCGCAAGGCGGACGGAAGCAAGGCTACCATCAAGGCCGGCCTCTATGTTTGGAGGCTGACTCCGACCGAGCGCTTCCTGGAATACTATCCGGCCGACTTCGACCCCAATGTGCATACCGTCCCCGCCCAGGGTGCCTCGTTTTCCGGCCACCTTCCGACCCGGATCGACACGCCCGCTCAGCTCGATTCCTCGGGTCGGGAGGCCATCCGGCCGGACGGCGATCCCTTCGAAATTCAGTTTACTGAGGACACGCTGGTGCAGCCGAGCGGGACCGCGTTGGGTCTGGCGGTGGTGCCCGACCCGGCCGTGACGGCCAGCAAGAATCGTCCCACGGTCGTGGTTGACGTGCTGGATACCACGGGTGGCGCTTCGGCACCCGTGGTGACCGCCCCGGGAGATGTGGTGCTCGTCGGGGAGTTGACCGGTGAGGGCGCGGTGACCAGTGAGGGCTCCATCACCTTCCAGGGTCCCAGTGCCCTGGAAGCCCAGGAGTGGCACGGCGTGGCCGTCTATGCCAAGGGAGACATTAATCTGAAGGCCATTCCGGACGAGGTTGTCCAGGGAATCGAGGAGACCGCGGCCTCCGGCGGTGGTTGGGGGAAGGGGAAAGGCAAAGGAAAGGGATGGGGATGGGGCCACCACTGGGATGATGACGACGGCGGCCCGACCCCGACCCCAACGGCGACGCCGACTCCGCCCGCAGGCACCTCGGCCCAGGACGTGACTCTGAAGGGTGTGGTTTACACGCAGCGCAGCTTCAACATCGACCTCAAGACCGGCGTCACCGACCCCGGGTTCTTTGACTTCACCGGGGTGCTGGTGGCCTTCGGCGGAGATCCCGCCACCGGCACTCCCACGCCGGGCACCGGAGGCGTCAATATGAACGTGCGCGGAGCGCGCATCACTTACTCCGACCGGTGGCTCAATCACTTCCAGCTGCCCAACACGCCGATGATTCGCAAGATGTGGGCCAATCACTGACCCCTTGAGCCTGCGCTGGCCCCTCTTTCTGGCGGGCTTCAACCTGATGCTTCTTCAGCTCCTCTACGTGCGGGAGCTGTCCTCGGCCCTCTGGTCGTGCGAGCTGGCCATCCTCTTCGTCCTGCTGGCCTATTTCGCCGGGCTATCGCTGGGTTATCTGGTGGGCGAGCGGCTGACCTCCTCTCAGGTGGCGCTGGGCTGGCTGGCCGCCGTCTGGCTGCACCTGCCACTCCTCTTCGCCCTCCGCGGCCTGGTTGGCTGGCTGCGAGCGAACGAGGCAACCTGGGCCATTCTCCCTTTGGTATTCCTGGTCACCATGCTCTTGCTCACGGGATTCTACTCGATTCTGCTGCCGCGAGCTCTGGTTGGCCGCCCCGAGAGCCTGCCCCAGTGCTACTCCCTCGAGTTGCTCGGGGCTCTGGCCGCCCTGGGCGCAACCGTGCTCATCCCAGGATTTGTGGAGGCAGCTCCCCTGGTCTACGAGCTCAGCTTGTTGATGATCGGCCTGGGCCTGGGCCTGGGGCGGCCCATGCTGGTGGGGGGGGCGCTGGTGGCGGTTGTCGTTCTTGCTCTGCTCAAGCCCCTGGACAGGGTCAGCACCCTGTATCTCTATGGCCAGTCCTTCCCAGAGCTACGTCCCTGGCAAGATTCTCAGGTGCTGGCCACCCGTCGCTCGCCCTACCAGAAGATCGAGGTGCTGGAGGGACCTGAGCAAAGTCGCATGCTCTTTCTGAACGGTCTGATGTACTACAACGAGGCTGATCTTCGATGGTACAATACCTACGCCAGTCTTTTGCCGGCCCGGTTGCGAGCAGGAGGGCGCGCGCTGGTGGTGGGGAGTGGCTCTCTGGACGCGGTGGCGAGGCTCTCGCAGAGCGTCGCCAGCATCACCACGGTCGAGATCGACGCCGAGGTGGCCGCGATTGGACGAGAGTATTTTCAGCCCTGGCAGCAACTCAAGGTTCCCTGGACCCTCGTGATCGACGATGCCAAGCACTTTCTGGCGACCACTTCCGAGCAGTTCGATCTGATCGTGATGGACGTTCCGGCCCCGTTCTACGTGCAGACGGGCCTTCTGTGCACGCGCGAGTTCTACCAGTTGTGTCGCCAGAGGCTCTCGCCCGGAGGAATCCTTTCCGTCTGTCTGGCGGAAGACTTCGTGCCTGATACCCCCAATCAGGCCGCCGGACCCATTCTGAAGACCCTCCAGGAGGCGTTCAGGTCGGTCGTGGTGGTCAATGGCCCCGAGTCGGGGCTCTCATTTGCCTATGCCAGCGAGCAACCGCTCTCCGAGTCGGCGCTGCGGGAGGCAGCCCGGTATCTGCAAGCTCGGGCTGAGGTGGTTCCCCAGGACGTGGTCACTCACAGTCTGCAGGGCCACGCTCCGGTAACCCTGGATGACTTGCGCCTGGTGTGGGTTTTGAACCGCTGGAACCTGGACCCGTGATGGCAGCCGTCTATGCCTTCCTGGTGGGCTTCTGGTTGGCCGGGCTTCAGGTTGGCCTGTATATGGCTCTGCAGGTGCGCTGTACGGCCGCGTTGCCCAGTTTCCTGGCGGTCACCTCGGGGTGGTTGGCCGGCAGCCTGGTCGGTTTGTGGCTGCCTCGACGGGCGGCCCCCCTGGCTCTGGGCCTGGCCATCGTGGCTCCCTACCTGTTGCTCGGGTGGCTTGAGCGGGACAAATTTCGGCCCGATTTGCTCCCGGCGTTTACCCTGCTGGTGGCTCTCACCGGGCTTTACGCCGGCAGTTTCTTTCGTTCCGAGTTGCCCGCCTTTGCCAGCCCTGGGCGCCTGTTCTTCTGGGAGAACAACGGTTTTCTGTTCGGCCTGGGAGCGGCCAGCCTGGCCGTTCTCTTCTGGGGGCTCCGGGTGGCCTGGGTCTGGCCAGCTGGAGGAATCCTCCTGGCAGGACTGTGGCTGGCTCGAAAGGGCCCCGGAAGTCTGCTATAGTCCTATGGAGTGGCTTTGGAGAGATCCCTCGGACAGAAGAGGCAGGCTGCCTTCAGCCTGATAGAATTGCTGTTGGCATTTTCTATCATTGCTACTGCACTGCTCCTCATTATTGGGATTTTTACCAATGTCATCCAGTCCAGCCAGAAATCGGTGGACCTGACGGCCGGAACGATTCTGGCCGAGTATTTAATGGATGCAGAGATGCACGAGATTCTCAGCGACAAGGCCCGTCGAGACAGTTTCTTCGACAACGATTTTCCGATGAGCGCAGGCAACGCCTACGCCATGGGTACGGCGGCGACTTTGAACCAGACCGTCTTTTCCTACGTTATCTACAATGAGCGTGTCGAGCCTTTCACTACTCCCGGGAACCGGTTAAAGAAGGTGGACGTGGTCGTCTGGTGGTGGCGCCCCGGAGGGGCGGGTGAGTTCACCGTGGCGCGACAGGGTTATGGTTATCTCCGCACCCAGATGTCGCGTCTGGTCAACGAGCGCAGCAGGAACTGATGGCTCGGCGCGGGGCGACCCTTTTTGAGGTCATTATCACTACAGGGGTTTATAGCCTGATGGTGATCGCGGTGTTCTTGATCTTGCGCGGAGGGTTGCGAGCCTGGTACAACCTCGAGAGTCGTCAGAAGGCTCAGCGCGACCTGCGACGCGTGCACCTGCAGTTGCTGGAGGACCTCAAGACCGCCTCTTCGGCTCGACTCGAGACCAGGCCGTGGGGCCAGGGCAAGTTCGGGGGAGCAGCCAATGGGGATGCGGTGTGGTTCTTGACCAGCAAAGTCCCGGCTACATATCCCGCCCCTTATGGCCAGACCTTTGCCCGCAATCCCTCCACTGGTGAGCCCCTGTGGCAGGTCAACGTGCTCTACTACGCGGTCGTGCCCGACAACCACACAACCTGCGCCGGTTTTCGCGACCCCGACGGTTACGACACCGCCTGCCCCCACAAGTACCTCATTAAGAAGGTCATCGACGTGGTTGACCAGTCAGCTGATCCGAACGATCCAAACGTGGTCGAGCCGCTGTTGACGCCGGCCCAGGTCGACACCTATCTGACGGCCCCGCCCGCCCCTTATGCCCTGTCCGGGATGGTGACCGGAGCCGTGGTCCCGGGCAGCGTCCAGGTAATCGCGGATGCGCTGCTCTCGTTCCGCGTAGAGCGCCCCGCAGGCCCGATGGTCGGACTGACCACCCGGGCCGTTCGCCTGCTCGAAGCCTCGCACAGCCGCGCAGGACCGACCAGGTTGGGCCAGGCCGACATGGCCGGCGACCCCTTTACGCTCGAGTACAAGACCTGGGTGGTGCCCGGCAACCCCTGAGCCTCGGAACACAAAAAAGCCCGACCGATATGGTCGGGTTCGAGGGCATCGAAACGATCAGGCCTGGGCCAGGCTTTTCAAGGCAGCCCGCACCACCGCGGCTCGGGGGCGAGGATAGCTGGGAAACTTGTCCATGACCTCCAGGGCTCGCTCGGCGATCGAGCGCTGGGCGGCGTCAGCTTTGTCGAGCAGGGCCCTGAGCACAACCCGCCCCACGGCCGACTGCTCGTCGGCGTTGGCGAGCTGCTCCACCACACGCACACCGTACGCAGCCAGCTGCTTGGCGCTGGCTCCCTGACGCACCAGGTTCTGAATCTCTGCCAGGATATCCACGATATCCACCTCCGATACTCCTTGTGATTCCACTTTAGCCCTCGCTCATGACAAATGTCTGAAAGGATTGGTCTTCTGGCAGGCGAACCGGGCCCGAGTCCGCAGGCCCCGGCTCTGCGTTTTCTCAATCTGGAGGTTTCCTTGCCCGATCAAGCAGTCCTGGCATCCGGTCTGCGCGGCCGCAGCCTGGTTTCGATCCGCGATTTCAGCCGCGAGGAGATCGAGGAGGTGCTGGCCACCGCCAGCCGCCTCGAGGGTCACCGCGGCAATGAGCTGGCCGGCCGCCAGATCGCCCTGCTCTTCTACGAAAACAGTACCCGCACTCGCAATAGCTTCGTGACCGCCGTGCACCATCTGGGAGGGTCCCTGTGCGGCTTCGACAGCGCCGAGGGCACCTCGGTGCAGAAGGGAGAGACCCTCTACGACACCATCCAGATGTTTTCGGCCTATTCCGACGCCATCGTGCTGCGCCATCCCCGGGACGGCTCGGCCCGCTGGGCGGCCGACTCGGCCAGCGTGCCGGTCATCAACGCCGGAGATGGCAAGAACCAGCACCCCACCCAGACCCTGCTCGACCTCTACGCCATCCGGGGCACCCAGGGACGATTGGAGGGTCTGACCGTGGCTATGGTGGGCGACCTGAAGTACGGGCGCACCGTCCACTCCCTCTCCGATGCCCTTTCGATGTATCCGGGAAACAAGTTGCGCTACGTTTCGCCGCCCAGCCTGCGGATGCCGGCCGATCAACTGGCCAATCTGCGCCAGGCAGGGGTGGACTGGAGCGAGCACGATTCCCTGGAAGCCGTGCTCGAGGAAGTCGACGTGGTCTACGTGACCCGAATCCAACGAGAGCGCATGCCAGACGAGACCGAGTATGAGAAGGTGCGGGGTGCCTTCCGACTTACCGCCGGCATGCTGCGCAAGGTTCGCTCCAACCTTCGCATCCTGCATCCTCTGCCCCGGGTGGACGAGATCGCCCCGGACGTGGACCACACCCCTTACGCGTTTTACTTCCAGCAGGCAGCCGGGGGGTGCCGGTGCGCAAAGCCCTGCTCTGGCTGTTGCTGGGGATTGGAGGGCAGCCATGAGCAAGACCGCTGAGCGCGAATACAAAGTCTATCGGATCGAGAACGGCACGGTGATCGATCACATGCCCCACTGGGCGGCGGTGCAGGTGCTGGAGCTGCTGGGCCTGCGTGGCTCGGACTCGATGGTCACGGTGGGCTTTGGCCTGCAGAGCGCCAAACTGGGCAAAAAAGACCTGCTCAAGGTCGAGAACCGCGAGCTGACCGAGCAAGAGATGAACCGGATCGCCCTGGTGGCCCCGCTGGCTACCATCAACTTGATCCGCAAGGGCGGACGCACGCAGAAATTCACTGTCAGGCTGCCTGACGAGTTCGAGGGCCTGGCCCGGTGTGGCAACCTCGGCTGCATCACCCGCCATGAGGCGGTGCCGACCCGCTTCACCACCCTTAGCCGCGAGCCCGTGGCACTGCGTTGTCACTACTGCTGCTTCGTAACGGCCGGAGCCGACCTGGAGCTTTTGTGAAGCTGCTGGTGGAGGGGGCCCTGGTGGACGGCCAGGGGGTGCGCCAGGGCCAGGTGATGATCCAGGACGGGGTCATCGTTCGGGTGGGAGACGGCCTGGGGCGGCCGGACCTGTCCTTCGGGGACGGGTTCTTAATCTTCCCCGGATTCGGCGATCTGCACGTGCACCTGCGGGAAGGTCAACCGCACAAGGAAACCTACCAGACCGGGGTGGAGGCTGCCCTCAACGGTGGCGTCTGCTTTCTGCTGGACATGCCCAACAACCCCGACCCCCCGGTCACTGCCGAGCAGCTCGAGGCCAAGCGCGCCCGGGCGGGGGAGTGGCCGGTGGACCTGGATTTCTACGCCGGCGTGGGCCCAGGCACCCGTCCCTTCCAACATCGCTTCTACAAGGCCTACGTGGGGCCCAGCATCGGGCCGCTCTTCTTTCACGACGACTCCGATCTCGAGGATACCCTGCAGCACTACGGTGGTCGCCGGGTCACCTTCCACTGTGAAGACCCGGTCATGCTGCGCGAGGCGGCCGGGGAGGCCGAGCACGAGGACCGCCGTCCCCCCGAGGCCGAGCTGAAGGCCGTTGAGACCGTCATGCATCTGGGCCAGAAGCACGGCTTTCAGGTGCACGTGGCCCACCTGAGCGTGGCTGGCTCGCTGGACCTGCTCGACGGGGCGGTGAGCGAGGTGGCTCCGCACCACCTCTACTTTGATCGCGAGAACCGCCATCAGGTGGCGCGCAACGACTTCCTGAAGATGAACCCGCCTCTTCGCAGCCGCGAGAACCGCCTGGCTCTGCTGGAGGCCTTCCGCCAGGGCCGTATCGACTACCTGGCCACCGACCACGCCCCCCACACCCTGGCCGAGAAAGAGAGCGAGAACCCCTCGGGAGTGCCCTTGCTGGATACCTACGGGGGATTCGTGGCCTGGCTCTTGCACCAGGGATTCACTCCCGAGCAATTGGCCCGCCACTGTTGTCAGCTTCCTGGTCGGTTCATGGACCGCAACCTGGGACGCATCGCCGAGGGCTTCAAGGGCCACCTGGCCGTGCTCAACTTGAAGGAATCCTGGACGGTGCGGGCCGGGGATTGCCGCACCCGCTGCGGCTGGTCACCCTTCGAAGGGGAGACTCTGCCTGGCCGGGTGGAGCTGACCGTGGCTTCGGGGCGGGTCTTTCGCCAGGGGCGCGAGGTCACCTGAGCTACCGGCTGATCAAGCCTCTTCTGTTCGCGCTCGACCCGGAGACGGTGCACGAGCTGGCCGTCTCGCTGGGCGGGCCGGTGCTGGGCTGGGGGCCGGTGCGTCGCCTGCTCCAGGGTATCATGCAGGTCGATGACCCGGTGGATCTTTTCGGAGTGCGCTTCCCCAACCGCATCGGCCTGGCCGCCGGCTTCGACAAGAACGCCCGATTCTACCGGGCCGCCGCGGCCCTGGGCTTCGGCCACGTGGAGGTGGGCACGGTGACCCCCCTGCCCCAACCGGGGCACCCGCGCCCCCGTATCTGGCGGCTGCCCGAGCACGAGTGCCTGCGCAACAAGATGGGCTTCCCGAACGACGGCTCTCGGGCCATTCTGGCTCGCCTGAAGCGACCCTACCCCCTCGTGCTCGGGGTCAACGTGGGCAAGCAAGCCAGCACCCCCCTGGAGCGCGCCCACGAGGACTATGTCGCCGGAGTGCGCCTGTTCAGCCCCGTGGCCGACTACCTGGCCCTGAATGTGAGCTCGCCCAACACCGCCGGCCTGCGCAGCCTGGCCGGCGAGAGAGAGCTGCGCACCATGCTCGAGGCGGTGCTGGCCGTGCGCGGCCTCTGTCCGCTGCTGGTCAAGCTGAGCCCCGACATGACTCGAGAGGAGCTGGCCGACGCCGCCCGGGTAGCGCTGGACCTGAAAGTGGACGGGCTGATCGCCACCAACACCACCTCCCGGCGCGATCCCCCCTTCCAGGAGGTGAGCCCGGAGGGTGGCTTGAGCGGCCGGCTGCTGACCGCACGCTCGCGCGAGGTGGTGGCATTCCTGGCTGATCAGACGGGGGGCTCCTTGCCCCTGGTCGGGGTGGGCGGGGTGCACGACGAGGAGAGCGCTCGGGCCATGCTGGCGGCCGGGGCCTCTCTGGTGCAGGTGTATACGGGCTTTGTCTACGAGGGCCCGGGGCTGGCCCGGCGGTTGGGAGCCGCCGTCAGGACGATGGGCAATGAGTTCTCATCAGGTTGATCAGCGAGCCCGCTGATCGCCTTGCTCGGAGACCAGAAATTCCCGGTACGGGCCCTCGAAGACCCGCAGTTTGCGGTCAGTCACGTGGAAGACCCGGTTGGAGATGGCCTTGAGAAAGTGGCGGTCGTGGCTGACCAGCACCAACGTCCCCTGGAACTCTTGCAGGGCCTGCAACAGGATCTCCCGCGAGCGCATGTCCAGGTGGTTGGTCGGCTCGTCCAGCACCAGGAAGTTGACCGGACGAGCCAGGATCAGGGCCAGCACCACCCGGCTTTTCTCCCCCCCCGAGAGCACGCCGATCTTCTTGTCGACATCGTCTCCGGTGAAAAGAAAGCCGCCCAGCAGGCCGCGCACCTGGGCGATCGAGGCCGTGGGCATGGCCTCGTAGACCTGCTCGAACACAGTGCGGGTGGGGTCGAGCAGATCGAGCGAGTTCTGACTGAAGTAACCCACCTCGACACTGGCGCCCAGGGCCAACTGGCCCTGGTCGGCATCGGTTTGAGCGGCCAGCATCTTGAGTAGAGTCGACTTGCCCGCTCCGTTGACTCCCACTACCGCGATCCGGTTGAGGCGGCGCACAACTGCGGTCACGTCCTCGAAGACCTCGACGTGACGTCCGTCAGCGTGGGTCCAGCGTTTGCTCACCCCGCGCAGGTTGAAGACCTCTTCGCCCGAGCGGGGCGGCACCGGGAACTGCAGCTTGACCGCCCGCGCCTCCTCGGGCAGCTGGATGCGGTCGATCTTCTCCAGCTTCTTCACCCTCGATTGCACCTGGGACGCGTGCGAGGCCCGGGCCGCAAAGCGAGCGATGAAGGCCTCCTCCTTGGCCAGGGTATCCTGCTGGCGCTTGAAACTGGCGATCTGCTGCTCGTTCCTCAGCTCGCGCTCGGCCTCGTAGCGATCGTAGTTCCCCGCGTAACTGGTCAGGTCGCCCAGGTACACTTCGACGATGCGGGTGACCAGCCGGTTGAGGAACTCGCGGTCGTGGCTGGTCACGATCATCGTGCCCTCATACCCGCGCAGCCACTCCTCCAGCCAGACGATCGACTCCAGATCGAGGTGGTTGGTGGGCTCGTCCATCAAGAGGAGGTCGGGCTGCAGGGTCAGGATGCGGGCCAGGGCGATGCGCATCTTCCAACCGCCCGAATAGCTTTCCACCGGGCGGTGGTGATCCTCCACCGGAAAACCCAGCCCGGTGAGCACGGTCTGGGCCCGCACCTCCACGTCGTAGCCTCCCAGGGCCTCGAAGTCGTGGCGCAGGTCGCCGTACTGATCGAGCAGGCGGGTCATCTCCTCCTCCTCGAGCTCGTGGGCGAGCCGCTCCTCGATGGCGGCAATCTGCTCGGAGAGCTCGGCCACCCGCCCGGCCCCGGCCAGCACTTCTTGCAGCACAGTGCGGCCGCTCATCTCGGCCACGTCCTGCGAGAAGTAGCCGATCACGGTGCGGCTGGGGACGGCCACCTCGCCCGCGTCGTAACCCTCCTGCCCGGCCAGGATGCGGAAGATGGTGCTCTTGCCGGCCCCGTTCGGGCCGACCAGGCCGATGCGATCGCCCGGATTGGCCTGCATGGAGGCCTCGGCCAGCAGAGTGCGCCCCCCCAGGTGTTTGGTGATACCAGTCAAGCGAACCATAGAGGGCGAGGTTAGCGCCTGGCGGGCTCCGCGTCAAGGCTCTTGCGAGCGATCTCCTGGCGCACCGGGTCGGGACAGACCTTGAGCACCAGCTCCGCCCAGCCCCGTCGGCCGGCCGCATCCACGCAGAAGAGGGCCCAGGCCACCTCCCCGTCCTGCTCGGGATTCAACTTGAGCAGCGTGGCCCGGGCCTGGATCAGCTCGCCTCGGAAGCGCTGCCAACGGGCCATAGCCCAGAGCAGGCTGCGATCCTGGGGACGTTTGGCCAGCTCTTGCTCGAGGTAGACCCGGTAGGGATCGGTGGCCCACAGCACATAGCGCCCATAGAGGTTCTCGGGGGCCACCCGGTGGATGGTATCGCCCATCTGGTCCTGGTGCCAGCGCAGCTGGTCCAGGTCTCCCCGCACCAGTCCGGCGATCTCCAGGATGTAATACTGGTGCACCGAGTCTTGCAGAACTTCCCCGGCCTGCAGGCGCGTCGGGTCGGGCGGGTCGCTGAGCAGGGGACGTATTGACTCCCGCCTGGCCAGCAAGAAGTCGAGATCGATGTCCAGACCGCTCAAAAAGCTGTATTCCAGGCTGGGGCGGTCGTCGGTGAGGGGTAGCGTGTCTTTGGTGTAGGTCCTGAGCGAGTCGGGACCGTGCAGGTAGGTGGAGAGGAGCGACTCGGCGTCGTCCACCCCGATAGCTGTCAGGGGATTTCTGGCCAGTCGCTCGCGCAATCGGGCGGGTGAGAGCGGCAAGGGCTCAACCGAGCCCAGCAGACAGAGGTCGGTATAGGCGAAGTTGGTCCACAGAGTGGTGTTGGGAAAGACGTCCTGGAAGGCCCGGATGCAGGCCTTCACGTCCTCTTGCCGGAGCTGGTGCACCGGCAGCCACTGGCAGACAAGTCCCCCCGGGTTGAGCCGCTGGCGGCACAACTGGTAGTACTCGCGCGAGTAGAGGTTAACGATGCCGGCGTTGCGGGGTGGGGGCGGCTCGAAGGTGATCACATCGTAGCGCGCCTCGGTGGTCAACAGGTAGTTGCGCCCGTCGTCGATGCGGATGTGCACGCGCGGATCCTTCCACACTCCCTGGTTGGCATACTCGAACAGGGGCAAGGCCTGGCGCACGGTGGCGGAGAGATCCACGCAGTCGATGCGCTCATACTCGGGGTGGGCTGCCAGGGCTGAGAGCGTCATGCCCGTCCCCAGACAGATCACCAGGCTGCGTCGGGGGGCGGGGTGGAGCAGGCTGGGCAGGTGGGCAAGCAGCTTCATGTAGCGCTGGGACTTGAAGGTGGTGCCGGTCATGGAGAAGCCGTTTACGATCAGGCGCCGGAACTCGGAGCGGTCGAAGTCGCGCAGGGTGGCCACCGCCACCGTGCCCTCGGGAGCCTCTCGGAAGAAGGCCAGGGGGCCGAACTCGGCCTGGTAGGTGCGCGCGAGGATGTAATCCGAGGGGAGGCTGAAGCCGAAGACCAGGGCCAGGGCGGTCACTCCCACCGCCGGCAGGCTGCGCCGCCCGTGCACGGCGGTCAGCAGGGCCAGGCCCAGGGTCAGGCAGGCCACCGTGAGGATGGCTCGCTGCAGACCAAGCTGGGGAAGCAGCACGAACCCGGCCAGCAGCGAGCCGGCCGCCGAGCCGACCGTATTCCAGGCGTAGAGCAGGCCCACCCGGCGGCCCACCGTGCCGGCCTCGGCGCCCAGGCGCATGAAGAGCGGGAAGGTCACCCCCATCAGCAGGGTGGCCGGCAGCATGACGATCAGGCAGGCGGCCGCGCCCTTGAGCACGTACTGGGTCCAGGGGTGCAGTCCGGGAGCCAGCTCGACCAGGGTAGCCAGAACCTGCTTGAGAGCCGCGATGGCGCCCAGCGAGCCCAGGGCCAGCACAGCCAGCAGCGACTGTACCAGCGCCAGGGCGGCGGCCGGGTCGCTGACACGGCCCGCCCAGCCGCGCGCCAGCGAGGCGCCCAGCGCCAGGCCACTCAGGAACACCGCCAGGATCAGGCTGAAGACGAAGACCTCGCAGCCCATGAAGAACACCAGGCTGCGGGTCCAGAGCACCTCCAGAGCCAGGGCCGAAAGGCCAGAGCCGCAGAATCCGACCAGCAGCCAGAGGGGCGGCGGGCGGTCGTCGGATTCGGCAGGGGGCAGGGGAGCGGTATCCTGGCGGGCCAGCCCCAGCCAGGCCAGGGCGGCCACGGCCAGGTTGAGCCCGGCGGCCGACAGTCCGGTGGCCGTTACGCCCAGGGTGGGGATGAGCAAGAAGTCGGTCGCCAGGGCGCCCAGAACCGCTCCGGCGGTGTTCAGGGCGTAAAGACGGCCCAGCAGACGGGCCACCTCGTCCGGGCGGCTGACCACGTAGCGGGCCAGGATGGGCATGGTCACGCCCATCAAGGTGGTGGGCACCATGAGCAGAGCGAAGAGCAGCAAGAATCGCGCCAGCGGCAAGAGGGGGGTGGGAACGTTGTGATAGAGCCAGACCGAGAGCCCGGCCAGGTGGTTGAGTCCCAGCGTCAGCGAAAGGCCAGCCAGGCCCATCAGGCCCTCCACCCCGACGTAAGCTCTGATCAGGCGGGACTGGCGCTCGACCCAGCGGCCCCCCAGCCAGCTGCCCAGGGCCAGGCCGGCCATGAAGGCGGCCACGGTGGTGGCCACGGCCAGGGTGGTGGTGCCGAAGAACCAGCCCAGCATGCGGATCCAGATGACCTGGTAAGTAAGGGCGGCCGCCCCCGAGAGGAAAAAGCAGAGCGAGAGCAGCCGCACGCCAGGACGCATCGAGGGTCAGATTCCGTCCTGCAGCTCGATGTCCTGGGGAGAGAACTCCCACAGCCCGTCCAGCACCAGGTCGTGGCGGTGGCGGTGACGCGCGAGCAGGGCAGCGAACCGATAGGCGGGGTTCGTGCTGGAGAGCTGCTCGAGCCTGGCGTAGTCGCGCTCCCACAGAGCGGTGGGCCAGAGCCAGGCCTGCTCACCCGCGATGGCCAGGCAGTGGTCTTTGGTGTAGAGCAGCTTGCGAGCACCCGGGGCGCTCAGGCGCAGGCTCTGGCGTCGGTCCGTCAGAGCCTCGAGGACCAGCTCGTCGTGCTCCAGCCAGGCCAGCCAGAGACCATCGGGCGAGAGGGTGGCTTCGCGGGGAGGAGAGGGGAAGGAGCGCAGGGTGCGCTCTTGATCGCGCAACTCGTGCTTGGAGAGAACCAGCAGCCGCTCGTCGGGCGTGAAAGCCAGGCCCCGGGCCAGGCCGGGGGGGAGGAAAGAGGTTTCGGGCCCGGTCAGCAGCACCCGGGTGCGGGTGGCGGCGGCGATCCAGCGCCCCGAGCTCGAGACCGCCCAGGGCAGGGCCAGCGTGGTCTCGCTGCGGGTGGGGAGGTCCTGGACCAGGCCCCCGTCGAGCACCTGAATCTGCTTTTCGGTGAACCAGGCCAGCACCTCGGCCTGGGCGGCGAAGGCCAGCCCCAGCAGGCCCTGCGGTACGGCCTGATTGCGCAGGATCCTCAGGTCGGGCAGAACGCGCCAGGCCAGCCAGCCAGCCGAAGCCAGGGCCAGGTCGCCCCGGTTGGACCAGGCCAGCACTTCCACCCCGTTGCTCTGGAACATTACCTGGCCGGTGTGGGCGTCCAGCAGCCACAGGTAGCCCGGCTCGTGGTCGTGCCATTCGAAGGACAATCGGGCCAGCTCGTGGAGGGCCAGAAACCTTCCGTCGGGCGAGAGGCTGAGGCGAGCCGGGTTGCGCGGCCAGGGGCGGGGCTCTCGCCAGAGCAGCGAGCCATCCAGGCGGTAGGCCCAGATCTCTTCGTCGGTCAGCTCCACCAGGCGGTCCGGACCCAGGGCAAGCTCGCCTCCCTCCAGGGTCAGCTCGACTGGCTCAGGGGCCTGGTAAGGCAGCAGGGTGAGCAGCTCGCTCCACAGGTCGCCGTCCTCTTCGGGCTCGAAGCCCCCGCCGCGCAGGCTCTCGAGCAGCTCGCCGGCCCGGGCCGGGGGCAGATGGAAGGCCAGCTTCCAGAGGTCCTCATAGCGACCCTCGACCTGCAAGGCCGAGACGACTTCCTGAAAGCTGCGGCGCGAGCGCGCCCCCAGCACCTCCATGGCCTGCAGCGTGCGCCCTCGCGTGCGCAGGCGAGCCAACACCTCCAGGCGCAGGGCGTCGTCTGCCTCCAGGCAGGCCTGGGCCAGCAGCGAGCCATCCGGGTCGAGCAGCTCGACCTCCTCGTGCTGATCGCGCAGAAGCAGCAGAACCGCCCTCCGGCCCGGGTCGGCCGGCAACCGCGGGTCGCTGACCACCAGTCGGCGGGCATCCTGAGGGGTATCGGCCTTCAGCACCTCGGCCGCCAGCAGCTCGAACCAGGGGCATTCGCTCAGAGCCCGGGCGGCGGCGCCGGCCAGATCGGGGTCGCCGCAGGCCCCCACCAGCTCGCGCGCGGCCAGGGCCTGCAGGCGCTCGGGCAGATTCCACAATTCCCCGTGCTTCCCGCAGTTCAGAGCGGTCAGCACGCTCAAGCGAATTCCGGTTTCCACCCGCATTCCCAGACGATGGTCGGCCACGTAGCCCTGGCGGGCCAGCACCTCACCGGCGAACGGCTCTCGTTGCTCGGCCCAGAAGCGCGCCAGCGGCTCGAATTGCTGCAGGTCGGCCAGGGCCTTCACGGCTCGCTGGCGCAGCTCGGGCACGGAGAGCAGCTCGATGAGCCCGGCCAGGGACTCGGGGTTGCCTCCTCGGGCACTGGTCACCAGCCGCCCGAAGGCCGCCTGATCGTAGGGTGATTGGCGAAGGCTCTCGAGGTCGCTTGGCATTTCCGAGCAGATGCGCTTCGCTCCGGGGTCGGGTCACTCCCCTTTGAGCTGCGCGTTGATGGGTACCCGGGCCAGCATCTCAGCCGGCATGGTCGCCAGGAGGGGCGCCAGCAGCGGGTCGGGAATCAGGGCAAAGGCCAGCCGCTGTTGGAATTCGGCCACCGCCATGGTCTGGAGGGCGGGGCCCTGGGAATTGAAGAACTCCACCTGCCCGGCCTTCACGTCCTCCACCAGAACGACGTGGTCGGTGCCGTTCCAGTCGAGGCCGACGGGGAAACGGCTCGAGTCGGGGGCCTGCTCCATGGTCTGAAGGAGCCGGGGCGCCGTCTCCTCGTCGGCCACCGCCAGGGCGTGGTCCTGGCCCTGCACCAGCCCGGTCAGAACAGCCATTTGCAGCCCGCTCAGGCCAGCGCCGCTCCCCTCGACGATCCGGGCCGCCGCCATCAAGGCGGACTGCATCAGGCGGTCGAGGCCGTTGCGCCCGCTCGTGTCTTGCTCCAGGCTGCTCTCGTCGCGCTGAATCGGGAAACCCGAGGGCAGCACCGCCTCCCCGACGGGGGAGGCCAGGGCCCGGGCCGTTTCCACGAAGGCCAGCGGTTGCTCTCTGGCCAGCCAGTATTCCAGGGCCGTGGCTCCGCAGGTGTACTGGTCGCCCTGAAAGATGGCCTGCGAGGGGCGAGCCAGCGCCACGGCTGCCTCCGCCGCCAATTGCTCGGCGTCCAGACCCTCGGCCACCGGCGAGCGGCTGAAAGCGTCCACAGCCTCCAGCACCTCGGGCTGCAACCTGGCGAGCACCTGGCTCACCTGGACGGGTCCCGAGCGGCTGTCCACCTGTCGGTCGCGGATGCGCTCGCAGAGCTTTGTGGCGTCGGCAATCACGCCAGGATCGTCCCACGGGCTCATGAAAAAAGGCTGAAGGAGAAGCAGAGCGTATCTTGCGGACATGGATGGCTTGCCTGAGTTTCTCAAAGAAAGCGGCGTGCTGCGGCTGGGCGAGTTTCGCCTGAAGAGCGGCCGACTTTCGCCCTACTTCCTGAACTTTGGCGAGGTGGCCAGCGGAGCCCACCTGGCCGCTCTGGGCGGTTTTTTCGCCCGCGGCGTTCGCCAGCATTTCCCGCGCGCTACCCTGCTCTACGGACCGGCCTACAAAGGCCTGCCCCTGGCCCTGGCCACCTGCCAGGCGCTCTACCATGAGCACCAGCTTGACCTGGCCTACTTCAGCCTGCGCAAGGAGGGCAAGGACCACGGCGAGGGCGGAAGGGTCCTCGGGCGCGCTCCCGGGCCCCAGGACCGGATCGTGATCCTGGATGACGTGATGACCACCAGCATCACCAAGCGCGAGGCCCTGGAGGACCTGGCCGCCCTGGGCGGGGCGGTGGAAGGAGTGCTCGTGGGCGTGGACCGCCAGGAGGGCGACGCCTCGTCTGCCTTCGAGGCCGAGACCGGGGTGCCGGTGCGGTCTTTGCTCACGGTGGACGAGCTCTTTACTCGCCTGGGCCTCGACCCCGAGCTCCTCTCGCGCTACCGGGCGGGAGTATGACCTACCTCGATAAGCTGCGCCGGGCGAAAAGCTTGCTGTGTCTCGGGCTCGATCCCGACCCCGCTCGGATGGGCGCGGGCGAGACTCCCGAGAGCTTCCTCAACCGCCTGCTCGACAGCCTGGAGGAGGCAGGCGCGCTTCCCTCCACTCTGAAGCCGAATCTGGCCTACTTCGAGCAGTACGGCTCAAAGGGCCTGGCCATGCTGGAGCGGCTGCTCGAGCGCTGGCGCTCCAAAGCGCTCATCATCCTGGACGCCAAGCGAGGCGACATCGGCCCCTCCAGCGCGGCTTACGCTCGTGCCCTGTTCGACGTCTGGGGAGCCGACGCCGTAACCGTGTCGCCCTGGATGGGTCGCGATTCGTTGGAGCCTTTCCTGGAACGCTGTCCCGAGCGCGGCGTCTACGTGCTGCTGCGCACCTCCAATCCGGGCGCGGCCGATCTGCAGCTGGCCCAGGGTGCCTGGCGGCGATTGGCGGCGCTCTTGACCGGCGAGTGGTTCCGGCCCGGCCTGGGGGCGGTGATGGGCGCTACCGGGCCCGAAGAGCTGGCCGAGTTCGTGGGCCGAGCGCCCAACTTCCCCCTGCTCATTCCCGGGGTGGGCGCCCAGGGCGGGGACGCGGCTTCAGTGCTGGAAGCTCTGGGCGACAGCGCCCCCATCCACCGCGTGAACGTGAGCTCGGGCATCCTCTATGCGAGCGAAGGGGCGCTGGAAGCTACTCGTCGCTACGCAGCCTCGCTGGCCCCGCACTCGGGGCAGAAGCGGTAGCTCTCGGCCACGGCCGCCTTGCACTCGGAGCAGCGCCGCACGGGCATCAGTTTGAGCCCGCAACCGGGGCAGAAGTTCATGCCAGCGACCAGGCGATGTTGGCAGGCTTTGCAGGCGGGCCGGCCTACCAGCACCGAGCCCAGACTGCGGCCCTGGCGCCCCTGCAGCAAGACCTCAACCAGGGCGCCCAGCAGGAGGAGGGCGCCTCCCGCCAGAGCGAGGTAGAGCCCGGAGCCGACGTAGCTCCAGCCGCTCTGGCCGGGCTCAAAGAGCTCGAGCCGGGGAAGCTGGAAGGTGCCCAGCGCCTCGTTGAGCCCGCTCAGCTTGAGCTGCAGGCGGGCCAACTCATAGCCGGTGCGGGTGACGATGCCGTGGAGGTCGAGCGCGGTCAGCACGATGGCCGCCAGCGAGCAGGTCAGCTGCAGCCCGGGGGCGCGTGGACGCAGCAGCCAGAAGCCCAGAGACAGCAGACCTAGCCCCAGCACCAGCCCGCCCCGCAGGAACAGGCCTGGAACGGGCAGGGTAACGGCTCCGAGGGGGAGGGAGATCCAGGCCAGGAAGGGGGAGGAGACCAGCAGCAGCACCCCCACCCCCGTCAGCGCGCGGGCGATCTTCAGCGGCCGAGGACCACCCCGGTGAGGATGACCAGGAGGGGCAGGTCGCCACCCAGGGCGTGCAGGACGGTACAGGGCATCAGGGCCTGGCGACGCTGCTCGTAGAGCGAGGCCATGGCCAGCCCGAAGAAGATGACCGCGAGCGTTCCCAGCCACCACATGGACGGCAGCAGGGGAACCAGCACCAGGGCGTGCCAGGCGCCAAAGAGGAGGCTGGAGAGGAAGGCCGCTCGGCCGGGCGTGGTCTCCTGGCGCAGTCCCTGGTAGAGGGTCGCCCGCCAGAAAGCCTCCTCGGCGAAGGGATGCACCAGCAGGAAGTAAGCGATCAGCAGGGGCAGGTGCCAGCTCTTAAAGCCGAACCCTGCCAGCACATTCAGAATGAGGGCGGGTTGAACGAACAGGCCGACGGTCTTGACGGCCGGCAGCAAGAAGACCAGGGCGGCCAGCAGGTACCACAGCAAGTGCCGATCCAGGCGCACCCGGCCCTGGCCCCACAGGGCGTAGGCGCCCAGGCACAGGGTGTGGTAGGCCAGCAGAGCCAGCCAGTACTGGTGGAAGCCGTACAGCGCCGCCCCCACCAGTGGCCAGGGCAGAAGGCCCAGAATGAGCAGCCGTTTCACCCGCTCAGTATAGTGGGCTTCGGGTCGGGCTGGCAACGGGCCGTTTGTCCGGGGGGGACAGTACGCTATACTGAGCAACGAAGGATGAACGAACGACTCACCCGCGCCTTTGAGGGCCTGCAGAAGGGTCTGGCGGCCCTGACCGACCCGCACCGACCCGAGGTCGACCGCACCCCTCGCGATCAGGTGCTGGGCACCGGCAAGTTGCGCCTGCTGCGATATCGGCGCGACAGCCCTCCCCGGCACGCCACCCCCCTGCTCCTGGTGCCTCCTTTCCTGGTGCGCCCCTACATCTTCGATCTGCACCCCGGGCGCAGCATGGTGGCTTTTCTGCTCTCCGAGGGCTTCGATGTCTTCCTGGTTGATTTCGGCGTGCCCGACCTGCTCGATCAGCACCTCAAGCTCGACGACTACGTGCTCGACTTCCTGCCCAGCGCCGTCGACGGCGTGCGTCTGGCCTCGGGTCAGCAGCTGGTCACCCCGATCGGCTACTGCGTGGGAGGGCTGTTCTCGCTGCTCTTTGCCGCCACGGCCGGGCGCGAGCGAGTGCGCAACCTGGCCTTACTGGCGGTGCCGGTCGACTATCAAAAGATGGGGCTCATCAGCGTGCTGGTGCAGGCGGCCCACCGTGAGCTCGACTTTGCCATCGACAAGATCGGCAACGTTCCAGGGGTCATCCCCGCGCTGGGAATGCAGCTGGCCAATCCGCTGGCGGCCGTGTCTCGCTACGCCGATCTTTTGACCAACGCCACCAACCGCGAGTATGTCCAGAACTGGCAATCGCTCTCCACCTGGATGAAAGAGTTCATTCCCGGTCCCAAGGACGCTTACCGCGACTTCTTCAACGAGTATGTGGTGGAGAATGCGCTCCTGACGGGGCAGGCCGTCATCGGGGGGGAGAACGTCGATCTCAAGCAGATCACCTGTCCCCTCCTGGCGGTTGCCGGGGAGGGAGACCCGGTGGCCACCACCGAGTCGGCCAGGGCGATCATCGAGCTGGTGGGCAGCTCCGACCGCGAGTTCTTCTCGGTTCCGGGGGGCCACATCGGGGTCGTGGCGGGGGGACGGGCACCGAAGTACAGTTGGCGCAAGTTGGCCGACTGGCTGGCCGAGCGCTCGTAAAGAGGAGGTCGCATGCTCCGCCTATGAGCCTGTTACGAGATGGTCGCCTTCGAGAAAAAGTCCAAGAGTGGCAAAGGTCGCGTTTGCCCGCCTTCCGGGTGCTAAATTAGCGCACCTCAAAGCGCGCCAGAAACGCGTCCTCCAGGCGCTGCTCCACTTCCGCCATGGAAGGGACCCGACCCAATTCCCTGGCCAGCGAGGTGACGCCGGCGTCGCGAATGCCGCAGGGGACGATCAACTCGAAACCGGACAGCTCGGGACCGACGTTCAGAGCCAGTCCATGGGAGGTGACCCAGCGGCTGACCCGCACGCCCAGAGCACAGATCTTCCGACCCCGCACCCAGATTCCGGTGCGGCCGGCCACCCGCTCGCCGGGTAGCTCGTAAGAAGCCAGCAGGTCGAGCACGACCTGCTCGAGGTCACGCAGGTAGCGGTGCAAATCGGCCCGGTCCCCGGCCGCCAGGTCGAAGATGGCGTAAGCGATCAGCTGCTGCGGACCGTGATAGGTCAGCTGGCCACCCCGGTTGGTGACATGCAGCTCCACCCCTCGGCGATTCAGCTCCTCGCGGGGCACGAGCAAGTCCTCGAGCTGCCCCTGCGAGCCCACCGTGACGGTGGGCGGATGGCGCAACAAAAGCAGGGTATCCGGAATCAGGCCCTGCTTGCGCTGCTCGACGAGTTGCGACTGCAGCTGCTGACCGGCCTCATAGCCGATCAGTCCGAGGCGACGGACGGTCACATCGCCGACTCGGGGAACTCCTGCAGCGTGGCCTTGACCCGGCTCATGAAGCGATCGGCCGTGGCTCCGTCGATGATGCGGTGATCGAAGGAGAGTGCCATGTAGACCATGTGCCGGATGGCGATGGCGTCCTCGTCAGTGACCACGGGACGCCTGGTGATCGACCCCATACCCAGAATGGCCACCTGAGGCTGATTGATGACGGGCGTTCCCACCAGGCTTCCGTAGTTGCCGGGGTTGGTGATGGTGAACGTGCCCCCCTGCACCTCCTCCGGAGCCAGCTTCTTGGTGCGAGCCCGCTCGGCCAGGTCGGCCAGGGCACGCGTCAGGCCGAGCAAAGACTTCTCCTCGGCCCGGTGCACCACCGGCACGATCAGCCCCCAATCCAGCGCCACCGCCATGCCCAGGTTGACGTTCGAGTGGTAGTAGATCTTCTTGTCCACCACCGAGCTGTTCAGGATGGGGAACTCATTGAGGGCGTCCACCACGGCCTTCATGACGAACGGCGTGTAGGTCAGCTTGACCCCCTTGCTCTCATAGGCCGCTTTGTGCTTGGAGCGCAGGCGGGCCACCGGGGTCATGTCCACTTCGAAGAAAGTGCATACGTGGGCCGAGATCGCCTGGCTCATCACCATGTGCTCGGCGATCTTCTCGCGCATCGGCGAGAAGGGCTCCGAGCGCTCGCCCGGCAGAGGGGTGTGCAGGTAGCGCGCGGGCACCGCCTGGACGGCGGCCGCCGCCGCAGGGATAGCCTCGGGCTTGCGCTCGAGGAAGGTCAGGATGTCCTGTTTGGTGACCCGTCCCGAGACCCCGCTGCCCGGCCCCACGCGGGCCAGGTCGACCCCGTGCTCGGCGGCGATCTTGCGCACCAGCGGCGAGGAGCGCACGCGACGCAGCTCCTCGACCGATGGAAGCGTCCCCGAGTTGCCTCCCGACCTTGCGCCCACCAGCTCGCGAACGGGGGCGGCGGGGGCGGTAGCCACCACCGCTGCGTGAGTCGGCGCCGCTGAGACCGGAGCCGCTCCGGCGGCGCCGATGCGCCCCACCGTCTTGCCGACCTCCACCGTGACCCCCGGGCCAGCTAGAATCTCGAGCAGCACGCCCTCGGCCGGAGACGGGATCTCCGCGTCCACCTTGTCGGTGGACATCTCAAAGAGGGGCTCGTCCTTCTTCACGGCCTGGCCTACCTCTTTAAACCACTTGACGATGGTTCCCTCGGCGATACTTTCCCCCATCTGGGGCATGATGACGTCGGTCATGGAGCGTTCCTTTCAGTATTGAAGAAGGTCCCGGGCGGCGCCGAGCACCTGCTCGACACCGGGCAACCAGGCTTTCTCCAGGGGTGGGCTGTAGGGAGTGGGGGAATCGGGGGCGGCCACCCGCACGATCGGCCCGTCGAGGTACTCGAAGGCTTTCTCGGCGATGCGGGCCGAGAGCTCGGCGCCCGGTCCCAGGTTCTTGCACGTTTCGTGCAGCAAAATTACTTTGTTGTTGCGGCGGACGCTATCGAGCATGGTGTCCTCGTCGAGGGGCACCAGGGTGCGCAGATCCACCACCTCGACCGCGTGGCCGTCCGCTCCCAGAGCTTCCGCCGCTTCCAGAGCGGTGTGGACAGTAGCCCCGTAGGTGATGATGGTCAGATCGGTGCCGCGCCGGCGGATGGCGGCCTGGCCCAGGGGCACAAGGCCGTCGCCCGTGGGCATCTCGCCGCGAATCCGCCGATACAGGAACTTGTGCTCCAGGAACAGCACGGGATCCGGATCGCGAATGGCCGCTTTGAGCAGGCCACGGGCGTCCTCGGCGGTGGCCGGGAAAGCGATCTTCAGGCCCGGGGTGGGCATGAAATGGGCTTCGGGGCACTGTGAGTGGAAGGCGCTGCCGCTCACTCCCGCCCCGCACGGGCCGCGCACCACGATGCTCACCCCTTGACCCCAGCGATAGCGGCACAGGGCCGCGAAGTTGACCAGCTGGTTGTAGCCGCAGGCGATGAAGTCGATGAACTGCATCTCCACGACGACCTTCATGCCGAGCATGGATGCCCCGATGGCGGCTCCGATCATGGCTGATTCTGAGATGGGGGCGTCCTTCACCCGGTTTTCTCCGAACTTCTCTTGCAGACCCTGGGTCACCTTGAAAGCGCCGCCGAAATGCCCGATGTCCTGGCCGATCAGGTAAACGCTGGGGTCTTGCTGCATCTCCTCGAGCAGCGCCTGGCGGATGGCCTCGAGATACGTGGTGCCTCTGCCCGAGGCGGCCTCAGCCTGCCCCAGGTGGGGTTTTTCGGTGGTCAGGCTCACGCGAAGACACCCCCGAAAGCATAGCTCGGGTCGGGCATGGGGCTCTCGTCGGCCAGGCGCGCCTCGGCCTCCACTTCGCGCTCGACCTCCTGGTCGATGACCTCCAGCTGAGCGCTCTGGCTCGCGAGTCTCTTGCGCAGGCGGTCGAGCGGGTCTCTGGTCCGCCACTCCTCAAACAGCGCCGGTGGCACGTAGCGCGCGTCGTCGTGCTCGGCATGGCCGCGCATGCGCATGGTCTTGCACTCGAGAAAGAAAGGCCCCTGGCCGCTGCGGGCGTGCTGCACGGCCCGACGGGCGGCCTCGAAGACCACCAGCACGTCGTTGCCATCCACGGTCTCGGCGGGAATGCCATAAGCTTTGGCGCGGTCCGCCAGATCGGTGATGGCCATCTGCTGGCTGGTCGGGGTGGAGTAAGCATACTGATTGTGCTCGCCCACCACTACCAGGGGAAGCTTCCAGACCGCGGCCAGGTTCATGCCCTCGTGGAAGTCACCCGTCGAGGTGCCCCCGTCGCCGATGTAGGTCATCGCCACCAGGTTCTTGCCCTGCTCGCGACCGGCCCAGGCGATGCCGGCGCAGACCGGGATCATGGCCCCGAGCATCGAGATGGGGGCGATCACACCCTTGCTCACATCCCCGAAGTGGGTATTGCAGTCGCGCCCTCCGGTGGGAGAGCCGGCCTTGGCCATGTACTGCATGAACAGATCGCGCGGTCGATAGCCGCGCATGAGGAAGACTCCGGCGTTGCGGATCAGCGGCGCTACCACGTCCTGTGGCTCGAGGGCCGCGGCCGTGCCCACCGAGATGGCCTCCTGGCCCAGGCTGCGGTAAACTCCGCCCACCACCTTGTTCTGGCGGTAGAAGCTCACCAACCGCTCCTCCACGGTCCGGTTGAGCGCCATCCAGCGGTAGAGCTCGAGCTCGGTCATGCCGGCACGGGCTCTTTCTTGCGCACGGGCGGCGGAATGTAGTGGATGGGGGTGCCGAAGACGCCGTGAGCGGCCTCCATGATCGCCTCCGGCAGGGTGGGATGGGCGTGGATGGTGCGGTAGAGCTCCTCCACCGTGGCCTCGCATTGCAGGGCCAAGCAGGCCTCGGCGATCAGGTCGGTGGCCGAGGGGCCGAAGATGTGCACCCCCAGCAACTCGCCATACTTGGCCTCGGCCACGATCTTGACCAGCCCCTCGGTCTCGCCGATGATGGCCGCCTTGCCCAGGGCCGCCCAGGGGAAGCGGCCGACCTTGACGTCGTAGCCCTTCTCGCGGGCCTCGCGCTCGGTCAGGCCCACGCTGGCCACCTCGGGATGAGTGTAAGTGGCACCCGGAATCTTGCCGTAGTCGATGGGACGCACGGCGTGTCCGGCGGCGTGCTCCACCGCCAGAATTCCCTCGGCCGAGGCCACGTGGGCCAGCTGGGGGCCGGGGGTGAGGTCGCCGATAGCGTAGACACCGGGAAGGTTGGTGCGCCCGAACTCGTCCACCTTGACCCGGCGCCCGTCGAGCTCGATGCCCAGCTCGGTCAGCCCGGTCGTATTGGGGAATCGGCCCACCGACAGCAGCAAGGTCTCCGCCTCGAGCGCCTCCTTGCTGTCCAGCGTGAGCTTGACTCCCCCGGCGGTGGTGGCGATCGTCTCCACCTTCGTGGAGGTGCGGATGGGAATGCCCTGTTTGGCGAACGACTTTGTAAGCTCGGCTGAGATCTCCTCATCTTCGGCCGGCAGGGCCCGGGGCAGCATCTCGATGACCTCCACCTTCGCCCCGAAACGATTGTAGATGGAGGCGAACTCGAGGCCCACGGCTCCGGCCCCGATCACCAGCATGGAGGCCGGCACCCGATCGAGCTTGAGGATCTCGTCGGAGGTGAACACCTTGACCCCGTCCACCGTGACGCCGGGCAGCACGATGGGGGAAGAGCCGGTGGCCAGCACGATGGTGGTGGCCTCGAGCGGCGTGCCGTCGACTTCCAGCAGGCCGGGTTTGATGAGCCGGCCGGTGCCGGTCAGCGAGCGAATGCGATTTTTCTTGATCAGGCCGTCGATGCCCCGGGCCAGCCTGGAAACAGCGTCGTTCTTCTTGGCCTGCATTTTGGCCACGTCCAGGCGCAGGTTGTCGACCAGCACCCCGTACTCGGCCGAGCGCTTCATCTCGCCGTACATGTGGGCGTAGTGAAGCAGGGCCTTGGTGGGGATGCATCCCCGGTGCAGGCAGGTACCTCCCAGAAAGGGATCTTTCTCCACCAGGGCCACCGTCATCCCCAGCTGAGCAGCGCGAATCGCTGCCACGTAGCCCCCGGGGCCACCGCCAATAATTGCCAGATCCACCTTCTCGCTCACGTCAAACCTCCCGCAAACTCGACCAGAACCGGGCGGAGGTTTTTCCAAGCGCAGGCTTTCTCCTTCGTTGCGGGCGTTTCAGCCGGCCGCGCCGGCCAGGCGCTTGCTGGCAGCCAGGGGGGTCTCCTGGCCATACATGACGCTGAGAAAGCCCGGGAGCCAGTGGTCCAGCGCCGTCACGCTGACATCGAGCAGCGGGCGAAGCACCGGCTCGGGCAAAAGTCCGGTCGGGCCGGCGTCGAAGCCGACCCGGTAGCGGATCTCCGAGCGCTCGAGCTGGAAATTGCCCAGACTGAGCGTCGAGTTGGTACGGGTCAAGAACTCCAACACCTGAGTCTGGGAGCGGGGTGGGATGGTGATCGGGGCCCGGCTCAGGAATCGGCAGGTGCTGCCCTGCATGGCCACCTCGCAGCGCCAGCGGGCTCGCTCGCCCACCACGTGCAGAATCAGCTTCTCCTCGCGACGGGTGGGGCTCTGACCGGCGGCGCGCAGAAAGACCGCCAATTGCTCCTGGGCGGGCGACTTGCGCCGAGTGGGCTCGGGCATCGGAAACGGGGGCAGCTCCGTGGAGCCCCCTTCGGAGACCCGGATCAGCGCCGGCAGGGCCAGCTCCAGAACGCGCGGCGGAGTCAGCAGCAAGGGGCGCAGAAGAGCCGTCACGGGCTCGGCCTGGCCCAACTCGAGGCTGGTGCGCAGCCGGATGTCGCCGTGCAGGTAGTCGAGCTCAAAGCACCCGAGATCGAGGCGCACGTTGAGCCGATTGAGAAACCCGGCCATGTCCGGGCGGCGGCGGGCCTGCACCGGACAGAGCGCCAGGCTGCGCAGCCTGGTCGGCCCACATTGGGAGATGGCCAGGGTCCACTTGAGGTCCTTACTCTGCAAAGGCACCCGCAAGGCCTCGTCGCTGATCTCGAATTCCCAGCGGTCGGCTCGCAGCAGCTCGGCGATCGGCTGCAACAAATCGATCAGAGGATGCCTCCCGCAGCCAGGATCTCCATCGCCTCCCGGGGGGTCGTGTAGCCGTACAGCACGGCAAGAAGGCCCGGGAGGAAGTAATCCATGCGGTGGATGTTGGTGTAGAGCAGGGGGCGAAAGAGATTGTCGCTCAGATCCCCATCGAAGACATCCAGGCTGGTGCGGTAGCGAATCTCCCCACGCTCGGAGATCAATTCGAACTGCCCGAGCGAGACCGAGTAGTTGGCCCGACCCAGAAACTCCACGGCCACCAGCCGCCGCTCGCTGGGAATGTTGACGGGACAGAAGCTGTCGATGACCACCTGGTAACCGCGCCCTGGCTGCAAGCGCTCCTCGACCGAGACGGAGTAGTAACCGTTCTTGCCCGAGTAGCGCAGGCGCAGAACCCCTTCCTCCAGCTCATAGGGCCAGCCATCTCGCTCCAGGAACTGCCCTACGAAGGTCAGGATTTTGCCCATCACTCACCGATGATCTTGACCAGCACCCGTTTTCTCCGCCGGCCATCAAACTCGGCGTAGAAGATCTGCTCCCAGGGACCGAAATCGAGCCGTCCAGCCGTCACTGCCACAACCACCTCGCGACCCATGACCTGACGCTTGAGGTGGGCGTCGGCATTGTCCTCTCCGGTGCGGTTGTGGCGATACTTCGAGGTAGGGGCATGAGGAGCGAGTTGCTCGAGCCAGTCGTCGTAGTCCTGGATCAGGCCTGGCTCGTCGTCGTTGATGTAGACGCTGGCCGTGATATGCATGGCGTTGACCAGGCAGAGCCCTTCCTGGATACCGCTCTCCTCCAATATCTCTTGCACCTGGGCGGTGATGTTGAGGTAGTTGCGCCGCTCGGGCGTCTCGAACCAGAGGTGACGGGTGATCGACTTCACGAGCGGGCTCCTGTTCTGTGGAGTAACCAGAAGGAAGCATAGTTGTTGCAGATGTGGACGGCCACGGCCAGCGCCAGGTTGCCGGTGAGCAAGACCAGCCCTCCCATCAGCAACCCCGTCATGAAGGCCCAACCGGCCATCCAAACCATGCGGCGGTCACCCAGGTGGAGCAGGGCGAAGAGCAGGCTGGAGGGCACCAGGCCCAGCTCGGTCAGCAGGATGCCTCGAAACAGCACCTCTTCTCCGAACCCGGAGGCCAGCGCCACCGCCAGCTTGCCGCCGGGCGAGAGCACCCGGGCGATGGGGCCCATGCACTCCTCGCGCAGCCAGCGCACCGACTCAAAATGCCTGGAGAGTTGACCGAAGAGCTTGTGGCTGAGAATGGCCAGCCCGAGGCCCAGAGCGGCTCCGCCGACCAGCGAGAAGTTCCAGTGCAGGGCCCGCCACCAGGGGATCCCCCGCAGCAGACCCCAGGCCAGCGCCAGGACGACATAGGCAAGCTGCATCTTGAGCAGCAGCAGTAGCACGCTGTGGCGCGAGGGCTTCAGGGCCGCAGGCGGCTCTGCTGAGGGCGGTGGCACGACCGAGGTTTCGGCCGCGCGAATACGCCCTCCTTCAGAACAGGAGCGAGTGGTCCACGGCGGCCAGGTTCCGGCAACCGCACAGAGCCAGGGCCTGATCCAGCTCGTTGCGCAAAAGACCCAGCACGCTGCGAACTCCGCTCTCGCCATCCACGGCCAGCCCCCACAGGATGGGGCGCCCCAGCAACACCGCCCGGGCCCCCAGGGCCAGCGCCTTCACGATGTCGGTACCGCGCCGCACGCCTCCGTCCACCAGCAGCTCGCCCCGTCCCGCCATCGCCTCGGCCACCCGCGGCAAGGCTCGGATGCTGGCCACGGCCGTGTCCAACTGACGGCCTCCGTGATTGGAGACGATCACGCCGGCAGCCCCGTGCTCGAGCGAGCGCACCGCGTCGTCGGGGCGCACCACGCCCTTCACCAGCACCGGCAGCTCGGTCAGCCCGCACAACCACTCCAGGTCTTTCCAGCCCAGGTCGGGGTCAAGGTGCTGCAGGGCATAGGCCGCCAGCCCGGACTCCTCTTTCACGCCGGGAATGGCCGGAGCGGCGGGCATGTTCTTGACCTGGAGCCCGGGCGGCAGCCGGAACTCGTTGCGCACGTCCCGTTCGCGACGGCCGAGCACGGGGGCGTCCACGGTCAGCACCAGAGCCTTGCATCCGGCGTCACGGGCCCGCTCCACCAGGGCTCTGGTTCCCCCTCGGTCCTTGTAAATGTAGACCTGGAAGAACACCGGCCCGGTGGCCGCCTTCACCACCTCCTCCAGAGCCACGTTGGACAGGGTCGAGAGGCAAAAGATGCTGCCCTCCCCGGTGACCGCCCGCACGCTGGCCAGCTCCGCCTCGGGCGTGGCCAGCCCGTGAAAGGCGGAGGGCGCCGCCAGGATGGGCATCGAGATGGGGTGTCCCAGCACGCTGGTTGAAAGGTCACGACGATCACCCACCGAGGCCAGCACCCGGTAGGCCAGGGCGAGCTCTCGGTAGGCCATCCGGTTGGCGTCCAGGGTCAGCTCGTCGTCGGCACCCGCGGCGTAATAACCGTAGGCCATGGGCTCGAGTCGCTGGCGGGCGAGTTGCTCGTAGTCGTCCAGGTTCAAAAGCATGGCCGCCGATTCCCCTTCCCAGGAAGGGCTCCTGTCGCGAATGAAAAAAAGGGCAGTGCATGGCAGCCGCTCCCCTGATCGAGGAATCCCGAGGAAACTGGTTCCTGCTCCTCTCCAAAGCTTACAAATTCCCGCCTGGAATGGCCCTGAGCCTGGTGGTGCTGGGGGCTTATGCCACCGTCTTGTGCCTGGGCGACTTCCACTTCAACTGGTGGGACATCGAGCTTCCCCTGACCCTGCACAGTCTGCTCGGTTTCGTGGTCAGCCTGCTGCTGGTCTTTCGCACCAACTCGGCCTACGAGCGCTGGTGGGAAGCCCGCAAACTGCTGGGCAACCTGAACGACAGCGGACGTTATGTGGCCATCAAGCTGCGCTCCCTGGCCAAATTGGGCCTGGACGAGCGGCACCGTCTGGCCGAATGGCTGTGCGCTTACGTATGGGCCCTCAAAGAGCACCTTCGTGACCGCAATCACGAGTACAGCTCCACTCTGGTGCCTCCGGACTATCGGGTGGCCTACCTCCACTCGCCCCACAAGCCGATCTTCCTGATGTACCGTCTGGCCGAGCTGGTCAACGGCCTGCACGAGTCAGGGCGCCTGGATGGACATGAGCTTCAGGTAGTGGAGACCGGGCTCAAGCCCGTGGGGGATCTGGTGGGGGGGCTCGAACGCATCAAAAACACGCCTATACCCCTGGCCTATACGCTGCACCTGCGCCGTATCATCTTGATCTACGTGGTCACCCTGCCGCTCGGCCTGATCCATGACTATCACTGGTGGACGGTCCTGATCGTGATGGGCACCTTCTACATCATGGCCGGCATCGAGTTCATCGGAGAGGAGATCGAAGAGCCTTTTGGCCGCGATGAGAACGACCTGCCCGTCTCGCAAATCGGAGTCCGTATCTGCCAGAGCTTTTCCGCCGCCCTGGAGGTCGAGAACCCCTGCCAGCCCACGCTCATGAAGGCCTCCGTCAGCCTCAAGCCGTCCGACTATCTGCCCCAGCCGGCCGGGCCATCAAACTAGCCGGGTATTTATTGCCCGCGTTCTACGGTAGGGACTGATTTACCGGACGCTGCACTTGCGCGCTAGCCGAAGGCGATCCTGGTCAAAAGGGCTCAGACGAAAAGAGCCCCGGTCGCTGGACCGGGGCTCTTTTCGCATACATCGCCTGATCAGTCGTTGAGAATAACCGCCTTGATGTCCTGGACCTGCCCGGAGCCAGGCATGGTCGTGGTGCTGAGCGGGTTCAGCGACAGGTTGGCCTGTTGGACGAAGGCCTGGACCGTCCGCTGCGGCGAGGTCAGCACATACACCAGCTGGCTCGCCGAGCCTGTGATGACCGTGGCCTGCCCGGAGCCGGAGGCGGCGTAGGGCGAACCGGGCAAGAGCACGTTGGGCGTGGGCGGGCTCTTGAGACCGACGCCTTCCACGGTCGAAGGACCCTCGCTCCCGAAGTAAGCGACGTCCGAAAGGTCATCCACCGCCAGGCCGCGAGGCCGCGATTGCACGGTCAGGTTGGTACTCTGGGCGAGGGTCAACAGGTTGTTGAGGGGTTGGGTGGTATCGATCGGAACGCTGATCAGGTTGCCGGCCGCCAGGTCGAGCACCTCGAGCACCGGACCGGAAACGAGGCTGATCTCGAGATCCGCCAGCTGGCTGGTGTTGACGAAGTTGGTCTGGAAGCTGTTCACAGCTCCGGCCGGCAGCTGCTTGGGGACCTGATAGGCCCAGACGCTCGAGTCGCCGCCGCTGACGAACACATACTCCAGATTGTTTCCCGCGTCGACCGTATCGAGGTCGATCGGGAAGAACCCTGTGAACGGGATGGTTTTGGGATTGGTGAGGGTCCCGTTGTCATCCAGCTCGAGAACGACGATCTGGCGCGGCGCGCGCTGGATACCGAAGATGCGGCGCGGCTCGCCCGCGGCTCGCGGCAGCAGGCTTTCCGTCATCCGGAAAGTCGCCCCGGCGCCGAGGTTTACCCCGGTGGGGAGCTGAAGCAGGTCGCCGTCCGACTCGATCCGATAGACCTCGATCGCACCGTCGGTGTGGCTGATAAGCATGAACGACTCGTCGCGCGTCACCACGATGTCGACCGGCCCGGTGGCCGTGGAGTCGAACGCGAGGGGCGGCTGCACCTGGCCGGTGGCCGGGTCGAAGTCCATGAAGACGATCTTGTTGTCTCCCTCGCTCGTGATGTAGAGCCGGGCGGGCGGCCCGGTCGGGGTAGGCGTCGGGGACGGCGTCGGACCGTTCGGGTCGACGACCGCGACGGCCTTGGTCCCGGTGGCGCCGCTCCCGGAATCTGTGAGCGCCAGCGTGACCTGGCCCGGCGACACGGCCAGAAAGCGGGGGGCAGCACCGGGGACGCTGCCGGGGATTACGCGGACAATGGATGTGTCAGAGCTCGTCAGGGTCAAGTTGGTGGCCGTGAACACGATCGGGTTGCCATTCGCATCCACCGCGGTGTAAAGCACGCGGCCCGTCGTTCCGATCGGGAACTCGACGCCTTCTCCACCGCGCACTTCCAGCAAGAAGGCGGGCGAGGAGGGCGGCGGCTGACCGATCTGCGAGATCGGGTCGTTTCCGAGCGTGGGTACGCTCACGGGCGGGGGCTCGGAGTTCCACAGGCCGCCCGGCTCGACGGTCCATTCTTGCTTGGGACCCTGCGGCGGCGTGATCGTGCCGCCACCGGCCAACTCGCGGTTCAGGACGGCTGTGCCGGTATGGCCCAGGAAGTTGAAAACAGTCTCGATGCCTTGGAAGCGGTTGCTCTGGATCACGGCGTCGACGCTCATGCTCCTTGAGCCGGCGGCACTGACGTCTTGTAAGTCTCCCTGAAGACGGTTGTTCTGCACGGCCAGAATGCCGGTCAGAGAGGAGGCCAGGAGGAGGAAATTCGCATTGGATTGACGGAGCCGCAAACTCTGGACTGTGAGGTTAACGATGTTTCCGGCGGGAGGAGGCCCGTCGAACAGGATGTTCACCCGGCCCTCAAAGCCGAAGAACGAGCCCGAGCTATCCCCCAAATCCAGGATCTGGAGGAGAGTGCCATCCGCGTTGCGCTGGGCAGGTTTGGTGATGAACCGAGCGACGACCTTCCCATCGCTCCTGACCACGTTCAGGTGATCCTGCGAGCCCTCGATCGTGTTTTCCTCGACGTCGAAGCCGGCGATATTCGCCGTCCCAAGCACTCGGGGCGTGTCCACGAGCTGGTTGGACGGGTCGTTGACGGTGGCGGGCCCGAACAGGAGCACGCCCGCGATCGCCCGGGTGGCCATGGTCATCTGGGCGGAGAGCTGGGTGGTTTGGATAGGGGTCACGACCGGCTCGGTGACCGGGAGGGGGGTTGGGACGGCGTCGTCGCCCCCGCTGCAACCGAAGAACAGTCCTGTGCAGAGCGCGAGAATCACTGCGCTCAACAGTAGCTTCCTGTGCGTCATGGATAATTCCCTTTCAAGAAATGAGCCCCAAGACCCGGTCAGACGTTCGAGCCTCCTCTTGGATCGAGCACATGCTGAAGCTCGCTGGGGAAGCCTGCAAGAAGACCTTCCGCGCCGGGACATTGACGGGAACGGCAGCAAGGGTAAGTCCAGTCGACGAATCCGGGGCTAACCGGATCACTGTGGAGCCCTGAGGGGGAATCAGGTCATCGAAGGCCTGGGAATTGTCCGAATCGAAGGCTTCGGTGGGCTGGACGGAGTGCGGCAGCGCACCGAGGCCGACATTCCCGTCGGCTTCATTCTGGTCCCGAGGCGCCACAGCCGGCGCGGGGGGCGCATCGGCGATCAAGCGCAGGGTGATGATGGCCTCGTTTTGCGGCGGGCCGTTTACGACTTGACCCGAAGTCGCGTTGATTTCGCTGGAGCCACAGCCAGCAAAGCCCACCAGAATCAGAAGCCCGAGACTCAAACGCTTCGTAACCCCCTACAACCGCCTGAAATTGAACGAAACGGCAGGATTCGGGCTGGACAATGCGACTCCTTCCCGCTCGGACTTGCCTCCAGGTTGCCGACTTCGTACTCGGCGTTGCTCAGCAGCCCGATGACTCGAGGATTGATAGAGTCGGGAGTCTAACCGGCCAGCGCCAGTCCTGCGTGGGCTCCGGCGGCGGCGCCCAGGCGATTACCCAGCACCCCTCCCACCACCAGGCCGACCGCACCGCCGACAGGGCCGGCCACCTGGTAGCCCAGCATGGTCAGGCCCAGCGGCGCGGCGATGCCGCCCACCATGCCGCCCATCGCTCCGCCCGCCAGGGCAGCGTAGGAAGCTCCGTCGCGAGCCCCCTTCTTCTGGGCGATCTCCAGGCCCCGGTGGGCACCCAGCGCCCCCATGGCCACGAATCCCAACACCGGGTGCTTGTAAGAGAACATCAGGCTGGCCCCGGCCGCCAGCTGGGTGCCGCCGCTGACGGCGCGCATCGTGTCCTTGTTGGACACGCCGCTGATCACCTCGCCCACCCCGTTGGCCGCCAGGCTGTAGGCCGCCACCTGGGTCAACAGGCCGAGCCCCCAGCGAAGGTAAGGCACCTCCAGACCGCGGGCGATGAGCTTGCCGGTCTCGCGAAACTCCTCGCGGTCCACAAAGGCCTGCATGAAGTTGGGGCGGTCGAGCCGCTCCATGGCATCCATCTTCTCCTGGCTCAGGTGGCGCAGGCGGTCGGGGTTGAGGCGATACTCGGCGTAGGTCTCGGCGAAGTCCTCCTGCTTGAGCGTGCCGGCGTAGCGCGAGACATACGGCGGAGCGCCGAACGGCTCGCTGGAGGAGTGCCCTCCCGTGATCACGCTGACCACTCCGCCCTCGTAGTCCCGGGTGTGACCGATCTCATGAATGAGGGTGTAACGGAAGTTCTCGGGGTTGGTCATGCCGATGCCGGTGCGATTGAGCTCGATGGAGTTGATGGCCGGGCGGGTGACCCCCAGCAGGTTGCTCGAGCCCAGGCTCTCACGCACCGAAATCGAGATCGGCCTCACGGCGTCATACATCGGAAGTGAGTCCAGCGTCTGCCAGATCCGAGCCTTCTCGGCCGCGGTGCCGAACACGCTGGGATAGATGAAGTTGGGCAGCGCTTTGTGGGTGTAGGCCAGCGCATTGAGCCCGTCGCCAACTGCCGAGGAGACGCGATCCTTGAGGCTGGGCGGAGCCGGGGGCTCCTCCTCCTGGTTCAAGGGCGGGGGCGCCTGGGGCGCGGCCAGTTGGCGCGGCAGGATGGGGGCGGGGGCGGCGGCGACGTGCATTGCGATAGTGGCTCCAGACGGTAGGTGTCGCGGCTACCCTACCCTGAAAGAAACCTGAAAGCGTTTCTGACATGTAAAACTTCCAAAGTCCGGTCGGTTGATCTTTGACCGCGTCCCTTGACGCAAACCGGGCCAAAGCCTCATTCACACAGCGATGGCCCTGCTCAGGCGGTGTCGTGCGCCGGGCTGGAGCCCAGCCCGGCGACGGCCCCAAACGGAAAATTGGGATTGGCCGCAGCCGGAATTCGCAGCGAATCCCCCCTGCACATCATTGCCTGGCAACGGTTCGAGCTGGATAGCGACGGCGTGTCCGGGACACAGCGGCCCGATGGCTCGACGACCGGTGACTGGGCGCTCAGTCGCGAACCGGAACCCGCACGCCGTTGACCACCACGTAACCATCCCGGGTTTCGACCTGCCCGGCCGGCAGGGGCTCGCTGGCGGGCAGGCGGGCGGTGTACTCCAGGTGCCGATCGGTCAGACGCACGAAGCCCCGCTCGGCGTCATAGCCATAAAGCTCGCGTCGCTCGCGGTCCTCGAAGAGCAAGCGCCCGTCCGGAGTCTCGCCGCGAAGCTCGTAATCGTTGGCCGGCAAATCGATGCGCCGGGGCGGATCGCCCAGGCGGGTGACGGCCCCGTCGTGGCGCACCAGTCGGCCCTGCACGCTGGCCTTGGGTCCGAACTCGAGCACCTCGCGGCCCTCGGCGTTGAGGCGCAGGATCTTCCCTCCCCCCATGTTCCAGAAGACCGTCCCCTTCGGGGTCACGTGAACATTGGGGCTCTCCCCCAGGCTCTCGCTCTCCCAGAGCTTGGAGCCATCGCTCGCGAGGCGTTGCAGGCATGACCTGCTGACATACTGGGGAGCGAAGTGGTCCGGGTCCATGCCGGGTCCAAAGCCCATGCCGCCTCGAAATCGAAACGCGTGGGGACCACGGATCTCGATGTTGGTGACCTCCTCGACCAGCACCTCGCCCCCCTCCAGGGGCCAGTAACGTCCGTGATAGTAGGAGGCCTTGCCTTCGGCCGGGCGAGCCTCCAGCTTGAGCCGGCCGCTCTCCTGGCCCCCCGGTGCGATGCGCACCAGCTCGTTGCCGGCCCGGAGCATGACCCCGCCTTCCGGGGTCGCGACCGGGGGTTGAGCCCGCTCGGGGGAAGCCTGGGCCACCGGCTTGCCGGTCGCATCGTAAGCTTCGAGCTTGCCCTCGGCCACCAGGTAGACTCGCCCGGTGCTATCCTGGCAGCTTTCCGAGTAGACTTTCTTGGGGAAGGCCAGCTGCGAGCGCACCTGCCCGTCGCTGCCAAAGCAAACCAGGCCATCGTGATTCTTGAGTAGCAGGCTGCCCCCATCGGGACTGACCGTGAGGCTGGAGATGGAAGCGAAGGGGGTAGGTGACTCCCAGGCGATGGAGCCATCGGCCTCCACCCGGGACAGGTAGGTGGCTTGGCGCGACTGGTAGGCCACGTAAATCTCCCCGCGAGGACCCGACTTGAAGGCGACCGGCCGGTAGTCCTGCTGGTCCTTCTTGAGGTCGGCGGTGTGCACCAGCAAGCGGGTGGCCGAGCCCAGCTCCACGCCCTCGGAGCTGTTGCCGCTGGCCCTCACCGGGCGCTGGCGCCAGTAGTTGCCGTTGCTACTCAGGGGCGAGATCATGCGGCGACATCCTGCTCCGACTGGCTGAAAAAAACCTGAAAAAGGGGGCGGGTCGAAAGACGCTGAGTGCGACAGCTCGCCCTGCTGACCGACCGCAAGTTCTGGCCCCTGTTCTGGACTCAATTCCTGGGTGCTTTCAACGACAGCTTCCTCAAGAACGCGCTGGTCATCTGGATCACCTACCGCTCGGTCAGCGTGCTCGGCCTCGACCACCAGATGATGGCGGTGCTGTCGAGCGGGATCTTCATCCTGCCCTACTTCCTCTTCTCGGCCACCGCCGGCCAGCTGGCCGACAAGTACGACAAGGCCTTCCTGGTGCGCTGGATCAAGACCATCGAGATCGGCCTGATGGGCCTGGCCACGGCCGGGTTCCTGCTGGCCGGCCACGGCAACCACGCCGGCATCGTGCTGCTGCTGGTGACCATCTTCTTGATGGGCACTCACTCCACGTTCTTCGGGCCCATTAAATACAGCATCCTTCCCCAGATCGTGGGTCACGAGGCCCGGCTGGTGGGCGCCAACGCGCTGGTCGAGATGGGCACCAACCTGGCCATCCTGACCGGCACCCTGCTGGGCGGCGTGCTGATCGCCCTGGCCAAGGGCCCGGTGGTGGTCAGCCTGGCGCTGCTGGGGGTGGCCTTGCTCGGACGGCTGGCCAGCCACTTCCTGGGCGCCACCGTGCCGGCCGTGCCCGACCTGAAAGTGGAGCTGAACCCAGCCCCGCCCACCCTGCGCATCCTGGCCTTCGTCTATCCCCAGCGGGCCATCTGGCTCTCCATCCTGGGCAACAGCTGGTTCTGGCTCTACGGCTCGGCCTTCCTGGCCCTCTTCCCCAGTTACGGCAAGGACACGCTGCACGCCGAAGAGCACGTGGTGACGCTCTTTCTCACCATCTTCTCGGTGGGGGTGGGGATCGGCTCGATCCTGTGCGAGAAGGTCAGCTTCGACCGGCTCGAGCTGGGCCTGGTGCCCTTCGGCTCGATCGGCATGACCATCTTCGGAGTGGATCTCTTCTTTGCCGGCGCCCCCACCGCCGCCCTGGCCGGGCCCGACCAGCTGGTCAGCCTGGAGCAGTTCCTGGCCCTGCCGGCCTGCTGGCGCATCCTGGTGGACCTCTTTGGACTATCCCTCTTCTCGGGCCTCTTCATCGTGCCGCTCTACACCCTGATGCAGCAACGCTCGGCCGACAGCCATCGCTCCCGGGTGATCGCGGCCAACAACATCGTCAACGCCGCTTTCATGGTAACCCAGTCGGTGGCCGTGATGGCCCTGCTCCACTTTGAGTTCACCATCCCCCAGATCTTCTTGATCCTGGGTGTGTTGAACGCGGTGGTGGCAGCCTACATCTACACCCTGTTGCCGGAGTTCTTCCTGCGCTTTTGCGTCTATCTGCTGGCCCACCTGATCTACCGCCTCAAGAGCTATGGGGTGGAGAAGATCCCCCGCGAGGGCCCGGCCGTGCTGGTGTGCAACCACGTCACCTTCATCGACTGGTTCTTGATCGCCGCCGACGTGCGCCGCCCGGTGCGTTTCGTGATGGACCTGAGCTACGCCCGCATGCCCTTTCTGCAGGCCATCTTTCGAGACGCCAAGGTCATCCCCATCGCCTCGGCCAAACGGAGCCCGGAGGTCCTCGAGCGCGCCTTCGAGCGCATCAGCGAGGAGCTGGAGGCGGGCGAGCTGGTGTGCATTTTCCCGGAAGGCCGGCTGACCGACGACGGCCAGCTGAGCGAGTTCCGACCAGGCGTCGAGCGCATCATCCAGAAAAACCCGGTCCCGGTCGTGCCCATGGCCCTGGGAGGCCTGTGGGGCAGCTTCTTCAGCCGCAAGGGCGGCCGACCCCTGAGCCGTTTCCGTGGCCTGTGGAGCCGGGTCACCCTGGTGATCGGCAACCCGGTGCCTCCCGAGGAGGTCTCGGCCCGCTCGCTCCAGGTGGTGGTGCAAGAGCTGGTGCACCAGGCCGAGGACAAGCTTCGGCCCGGATAGAACCCTGGCCGGCATGCGACGCTTTCTGATTGCCCTGCTGCTGCTGCTCGCGCCCGTCCTGGCCCAGGCGCCCAGCCAGCTCATCCCCAACCTCACCCTGGCCAAGGATCAGATCGAGCACTGGGTCAGCTCGGGAGAATACGCCCGCGAGTGCGAGGCCGTCAACGCCCGGGCCCGAGCCTACCTGGAGGCCAACCTGGCCGGGGTGAGGCGGCCGGCCCTGGTGCTCGACATCGACGAGACCTCGCTGTCCAACTATCCCCTGATGTTGTCGGAGGACTTCGGGTTCGAGCAGGCCAGTTTCGACGCCTGGGTAGAGGCCGCCCAGACCCCGCCCATCCCTTCCACCCTGGAGCTCTTCCGCTATGCCGAGAGCCGCCAGGTGGCCTGCTTTTTCATCACCGGTCGGGGCGAGGCGCTGCGCGCCTCCACCGAGAAGGATCTGCGCCACGGCGGCTACTCCGACTGGGAGGGGCTGTACCTCAAGCCCGCCGACTACCGCGAGAAGTCCATCGTGGGCTTCAAGTCCGGGGTGCGCCGCCAGTTGACCGAGCAGGGTTACGAGATCCTGGTCAACGTGGGCGACCAGATGAGCGATCTTGAGGGCGGCTATGCCGAGAGCTTCTACAAGCTGCCCAATCCCATGTACTACATCCCCTGAACGCTTTCAGCCGCCTTTCAGGCGCTCGAGCGACAATGGGGGCGATGATAAAGACCGACCGTCAGGCCCTGCTTACCCGCCTGGCCGCCCTCGAGCGCCAGGGGATCTTCTGGGACTGCGACGTCTCGGCGGCCCGCAGCGACCTGGAGCTGCTCGAACGCCACACCCCGCCCGAGGAGCCCCTGGAGCGCACCGCCGACCTCTACGAGACTCTATTCATGGACGAGAAAGAGCGCCATCGCGCGGTGGACCCTACCGGCCCGGCCCGCCGGGCCCTGGAGACTATCCACAGCTGCCTCGAGCCGGGCGAAGACCGGACCCGCGCCCTGGAGGCCTATCGCAAGCTCTGGAGCCACTCGCTCGAGCACGGGCTGTACGAGACCCCGGGCGAGCCGGTGGATTTCACGGCCCGCAAGCGTTTTGAGCTGATCGATGAGCACATGCTCGAGGGAGACGACCGGGTTCACTGCGTCCAGCAATTCCTGGCCGACCCCAGGAACTTTGCCGACCTCAAGCAGCAAGAGCTGCGAAAAAGACAGATCGAGAATGAAGAGTTGGCCGAGCGCTGGCAACGCCTGCAGCAGCCGACCAGCGGTGCGGGCCTGGCCCGTCAGGAAGAATACCTCATCGTGGGCGGGGCGCGCGTGCCCTGCAAGCCGCATGGATCCGCTGAACCTGCTTGAAGTCAACGCCGATGAGCTGGAGGGCCTTCTGGTCGGGCCCGATGAGCTCATCGTGGTGGCCGCCACCTGGGGACGTGGTTGCTCGCCCGACCTGTTGCGCCGTCTGGAGCCATTCCGGCGACGCTCCGGCTACAACGGAACCCTGGTGGCGGTGGTGCCCCGCTCGCAATCCGGCGCGGTGCTCGGCCAGGACCCGCCCGAGAATCGTCCCGGGCAGGTCCCGATTCTGTCGCTGGCTTTTGGTCACCGCCACCTGGACTGGCGTCCCGTGCAGCCGGCAGACTGATCTCAGCGACGACAGGCTGCAAAAAAAAAGAGCACGGACTCTGCCGTGCTCTCTTTAAAAACACCGGACCTGAGCTCAGGGAATATAGAAGTACCAGGTGTTGTCGATGGACTTGCCGCTCTCGGCACTGGCCGTCACTCTCGCGCTGTGCTGACCCGACTTCATGTCGGCTCCGGGCTGGCAGCTCACCTGCGAGTTGCTGACCTTGCACATTCCGGTGACATCCTGTCCGTCCACGTAGAGACGCACGGTGGTGGTCTTGACCGGATCGTAGAAAGTGGCCCCGATGACTGGCCGACGCGAACTGGCGGTCGCTCCGTTAGCCGGGGTGGGATTGAAACTCTGCGCGGTATACGTGAAGGACCAGTTCAGATCGAAGGTCGTTGCCCCGGAAGCCGCCCTGGATGTTACCCGGACCTTATGTGTGCCTGGTTGGAGCCGCTGGGGGATAAAGCGCACCTGAGAGTCAGTGCAAGTGGCCTGGCTGGTGATATCGTTCCCGTTCAAGTAGATGCGCGAGGCGCTGGGTATGACGGGCTCGAGAAAGGTGACCCCAATCTCAGCCTGAGGATTGTCCACGGTGGTTCCGTTGGTGGGAGTGACGTTGGCCCCCTGGGCCAGGGCCGGTCCAACCAGCCAGGCTAACAGGCAAAGAAACACTACAGATCTGCGCACGGCAAGGGTCCTCCAATGGCTTTCTGGCCTGTCGGTTCTCGGAAGACCGAGGTCGCCCCTTTTGGCTGCTGGGAGCGCAGCCGGACCCCCTTGACACGATTTTCCGACTGCCCGACGCCCGACATACTGTCTGCGACAAACCTGATGTGGTATACTTTGATGGCGATCAAATTTGCCGACCGATCTCTCTCCAGGAGCCTGCCAGATTGAGTATCTCTCCCCGGATCAAGCAGAATGCCATCCGTGGCGCCAAAATTGGGGCAGCCAGCGCAGGCTGCGTTGGCTTCTTGACCGGGACGATGCTGTGCATCGTGCACCGTCTCCCCATCCCGCCCCTGGCCATCACCGAGTTCGGGATTCTCTTCGGGGGGCTGATTGGAGCCGGGGTGGGCGTATTGTGCAGCGAGCCCCGGGGGCGGCTGTCACTCCTCGGCATCCTGGGTGGCCTGCTGGCCGGAGCGGTGGTGGCGCTTCCCATCCAGGGCCTGGATGATCCGCTTGGGGTGCTGCGCATCGCCATTCTGGGCTCGCTGATTGGCTGGCGCCTGGCGCTGAATGTGGCCCGGGCCCGTCTCAATACCCCCGCCTGGACCCCGACGAGCTAAAAACGCTCTCTGTTCCCACCCGGGAGGAGGAGTCCTGCCTTGCTTGAGGAATTTTCTTCCTCGAACACACATTCGTGCTCAACCGGGCGGCGCACGACTCCGACTCGCAACCTGTCGGTTTCGCGCGCGACGAGGGATGGGGAGGAACGATGCGGATCGGTCTGGACCTGGGCACTTCCACCGTGCGACTGGTGGAAGGCCGCAAGCTGGCGGTACTGTGTCAGCCAAACCTGCTTTTGCAGGATCAGCACTTTCCCGAGGTACTGGCGGGAGGCGAAACGGCCCGCAAGATGGTGGGTCGCACCGCCCAGCATTGGAGCGCCTGTCGCCCGGTGGTGCGCAGCCGGCTGGGGTCTCCCCAGGCAGCCCGCCTGCTGATCAAGCCCATGATGGAGCAGGCCGGGGGCTGGCGTCGCTTCGGACGGCCCCGGGTGATGGTGGCCACGCCTCTCTCCTCCAGTCCCACCGAGCGCCAGGCGGTGGCCGACCTGCTGCGCCAGATGGGCATCAAAGAGGTGGAAGGGGTGGCCACCCCGCTGGCCGCCGCCCTGGGCGCGGTGCCGACCGGTCACGAGCCGCCCCCGCTGGTGCTGGTGATGGGGGCCAGCGTCACCGAGGTGGCCCTGGTTTCGCGGGGCCTGGTGGTCTCTGGCTTCCTGCAGCTGGGTGGCCAGACGCTGGACGAGGCGCTGGTGGTGCACCTGCGCCGCCAGCACGGCCTGGAGGTGAGCCTGGAGGCGGCCGAAGAGGTGAAGCGCTCGGTGGGCTCGGCCGACCCGGCCCACGACCAGCTGACCTGCCGCGTCTACGGGCGCGAGCTTGAGAGTCGGCTGCCCCACTCGGTCGTGCTCACCGGGGAAGAGGTACGCGCCGTGCTGGCCCCACCGCTGAGCGAGGTGCTGCGCCTGGTGCGAGAGGTGCTCGACCGCACTCCGCCGGCCATGAGCACGGACGTGCTCCAGCGCGGGCTGACCCTGACCGGCGGGGGAGCGCAGCTCATCGGGCTCGATAGCTACCTGGCCCGCGAGACGGGCCTGCCCGTGCAACTGGCCGAGGAGCCGGAAAATGCGGTGGTGCGAGGCACTCTGGGAGAATTTGCAGCATGATCGCCTCTGAGAGCATTGAGCTTCCCCTGGCCCGAGCGGCCACGGCCCCGTCGGCCAGCTGGCTGGAATCGGTCAGCCATCACTACGGTGCCGTGAAGGTGGACGCCGGAATCTTGCTGGGCAGCACCCGAGTACACATTGAAACGCGCGGCAAGTCGGTGGTTCAACCCAGCCGGGTGGCCGTGGATCCGCGCGGCAAGGTGCTGGCCGTGGGCGAGGTGGCCGAGCGCATGGAAGGCCGCGAGCCCACCGAGGTGCGGGTGCTGCACCCGGTGCGCGAAGGAGCCGTGGTGGAGCCCGAGCTGGCCCGCCAGCTGGTATCCCGCCTGCTCAGCCCGGGGGCCCACCTGGCCGCCGCCATCCCGGGCGATCTCTCGGCCGTGGAGCGAGCCGCCCTGCAGAGCGTGCTCCAGTCGGCCGGGGCCCGCCAGGTCTACCTGGTGGATCAGGCCACGCTGGCCTCGGTAGGAGCCGGCCAGCGCCTGCTGCAGCCGGAGGCCTGCCTGGTGGTGCACGTGGGCTGCGAGACAGCCGAGATGGCCGTGTTCGCACTGGGAAGCCGCCTGTGGGGAACCACCCTGCGCTGGGGCACCAGCCACATGGACCGCGCCCTCATCGAGGAGGTCCGCCGCAACCACCAGATCGTGCTGGATACCCGGGTGGCCGAGCGACTGCGCCTGGAGCTGGGGCACGCCCTGGAAGCCGAGGGCTCGCTGGACGTCAGCGGCCAGGGCCTGGAGGACGGTCAGCCCGCCTCGCTCACCCTTGAGGCCGAAGAGGTCTGCTCGGTGCTGCGCCCCTTCCTCGAGCAGCTATCCGAGCAGCTCTGCCAGGTGCTGGCGCAAGTCAGCCCGGAAGCACTGGGCGACCTGATCGCCGGCGGCGGCGCGCTGACCGGTCCCGGAGCCCGCCTCAAAGGACTGGGTGTCTTTCTCAGCCAGCGCTCGCGCCTGCGACTGGTGCCGGCCGATAGCCCGGGCGAAGCGGTGGCCCGCGGCCTGGGCGAGCTGATCCGGCAGAAGGCCCTGCGCCAGGTGCTGCTGGCCCGGCGCGAAGCCCGGCCCACCGTGAAAGCGCCCCGCTCGGGATGGCTGGTGGCCGGCCTGGCGCTGGCAACCTCGGCCCTGCTGACCGTGGGATACCTGGGAGAGCTGCGGGCCGGCCAGGCCAATCCGGTCGAGAAGGCGCTGGGCCAGGTGCTCGATCCGGCCGCGGCTCGGGCCAGCGACCTGGTGGGGCCAGCCAACCTCGAGCAAGACCGCACGGCGGCTGTGCTGAGCGAGAAGGATCGTCAGATTCGCGAGCTGGCCTCACAGAACCAGCGCCTGGAAGGGCTGCTCAAGGCTCGCAACGAGCTGTCCACGGCCCGGCCGATAGCCGCCCGGGTGGTGGCTCGCGACCCGGGAGGCTGGATGTCGTTCTGCACTCTGAACGTGGGCTCGCGCGAGGGCATCCGGGTGGGCAATCCGGTCACCACCGCCGAAGGGCTGGTGGGCCAGGTCACCGAGGTGGGCCCGGATACCTGTCGGGTACGCCTGCTGACCGATTCGCGCGCCGTGGCCGCGGGCCGAGTGAGCCAGCGCAAAGCCTCGGGCGTGCTGCAGGGGGTGGGGGCGAGCAACCTCGAGCTGCGCTACCTCGACCCCGACGCCCGCGTGAAGGTCGGAGACCTGGTGGTCACCAGCGGCCAGGACGGGCAGTTCCCGGAAGGTCTCAAGGTGGGCCGGGTGCAGTCAGTGCGGCTGGTGGCCGAAGCCAACTATCAGGCCGCCGTGGTCGCGCCGCTGGCCCCCCTTGACAGCATGCGCACGGTGCTGGTGCTCCAGACCGGAAGCCGCGCCGTCAGCCTGCGATGAAGTGGTGGCTCGCCCCTGCCCTGGTGGCCGCCGCCCTGATTCAGGGCGGCTGGGGCGTGCCGATGGACCTGGTCTTGCTGCTCACGATCGCTGCCGCCCGGCGCCGGCTGGTGCCGGGCGGAACCCTGGTGGGCCTGCTCGGGGGGCTCTTGCTGGGAGCGGTGCGGGGGGTGGGCTCCGGCCCGCTCTCGGCCCTCTACGTGGCCTGTGGCTGGCTGGCGGGAGCCTGGTTCGAGCGCGGCCTGGGTACCGGCCCCCGGGCCATGCTGCTGGGAGCAGGGCTATTCAGTCTGGTGGTGGCCGGGGATACGGTGCTGCGTCTCACGCTGGGCCAGCCCCTCGAGCTCTCCCAATTTGCCAACGCATGGCGCATCCTGGTCGTGCAAGCCGCCCTGACCTGGTGGGTGGCCCGGTGACGTGACCTCGCGCCTTCGTCTGGCCCTGCTGGCGGTCCTCGCACTGACGGTACTGGCCGCCCTGGCAGCCCGGATGGTGGACATGCAATGGCGCCACGGCTCGGAGTATGCCGCCGCGGCCCGACGCTCGAGCGTGGTCATCGAGCCGGTGCCGGCGCCGCGCGGGCGACTGCTCGACCGCCGGGGACGTTTACTGGTCTCCAACGAGCCCTGCTTTCAGCTCACCGTCTTCCCGGCCGAGATGCGTGATCGCAAACTGACCGCCCGCCGTCTGGCCGAGGCCCTGGAGGTCAAGCCCCAGCACCTTTCCGCCCGCCTCCAGAAGGCACTCCAGCAGGCCCCGCTGGAGAAGCTGGTGCTGCGCCGCTCGCTCACTCCCGGCCAGATCAGTCGCCTCTTGCTGGTGACCCCCGAGCTGCCCGGCACGGCCGTCGAGGTGGGAGCCCGGCGGCGCTACATGGCAGGCCGCCTGGCGGCGCACGTGCTGGGAACCATGGGCGAGATCGACGCCCACGAGCTGCCCACCCGGCGCAAGCTGGGCTATGCGGCCGGCGATCCGATGGGGCGCAGCGGGCTCGAGCGCCAGTATGACTTCCTGCTGCGGGGAAAGAAGGGCCAGCGCCACCTGGCCGTGGATGTGCTTGGTCGCACCGTGCGCGTGCTCGAGGTGGTGGATCCGGTGCCCGGCGCCGATCTCCACCTGACGCTGGACCGCAAGATTCAGGAGACCGCCCAACAAGCCCTGGCCCAAACCCTGGCCGAGCTGCGGGTGCTCAACCAGGAGGACTCCTCCGGCGCGGTGGTCGTGATGGAGGCCTCCACGGGACGCATCCGGGCGCTGGTCAGCCTGCCCGACTTCGACCCCGCCCTGTTTGCCCGCGGCATCAAGCGCCGAGATCTGGACGCGCTCTACAGCGATCCGCGCCACCCGCTGCTGAGCCGGGCTTACCAGAGCTCGTTCTCGCCCGGCTCCACCTTCAAGTTGATCACCGGCAGCGCGGCTTTGCAAGAGAAGCTGTGCACCTCGAGCAGCGTGTTCGTCTGCGGAGGCAGCTACATGGGAGCGAGTTGCTTCGTCACCTCGGGCCACGGCGGGATCGGCTTCATCGACTCGCTGGCTCACTCGTGCGATGTGGTCTACTACCGGCTGGGCGATCAACTGGGCATCGACCGGCTGAGCCGTTACTGCGCCGCCTTCTCGCTGGGCAAGCCGACCGGGCTGGATGTACCGGCCGAGACCGGAGGCCTGCTACCCACCGCCGCTTGGAAGGAGCGCGAGCTGGGGGAGGAGTGGTATCCCGGCGATACCGTCAACATGTCCATCGGGCAGGGATTCTTGCTGGTCAGCCCGCTTCAGATGGCGGTCGCCACCGCAGCCGTGGCCAACGGGGGACAGGTGCCCCGCCCTTACCTGGTGGAGAAGGCGGTGGGTCCGAACGGACGCATCCTGCAGCAGAACCGCCCCAGGCTGCGCAAGCTGCCGGTCAGCAAGCACCACCTGGCGGCCGTGCGCCAGGGCATGCGCGGAGCGGTGCAGTACGGCACCGGAGTGGCAGCCGACGCCCCCCAGGTGGCGGTGGCCGGCAAGACCGGCACTGTGGAGTCCTTCGCCAACGTGAACAATCCCCACGGTCGTAACCACGTCTGGTTCGTCTCGTATGCCCCGGCCGACAGGCCCGAGCTGGTGGTGGTGGTGTTCCTGGAGAAGTCGGGCGGCTACGGAGGCTCCCTGGCCGCCCCCATCGCTCGCAAGGTCTACGATTTCGTGTATTCGCCATGAAGACGCGCACCCTGCTCCTGTCCTCCAGCCTGGCCCTGTGGCTGCTGGGCTGCCTGGTGCTCTTCTCAGCCACCCGCTGGCAGGGGGGTGCCAGCTTGCTTCTGCGCCAGCTGGCCGCGGGCGCCGTGGGCCTGAGCCTGGGGCTGGCGCTGTCGCGGCTGGAGTTGAGCCTTCTGCGCCGGCTGACTTGGCCCCTGTACGGGGTGGGCCTGGTCAGCCTGGCGGTGGTGCTGGTCGCCGGCACCTCGGCCAAGGGGGCCCAGCGCTGGCTCTCTTTAGGCCCGCTGGGCACCATCCAACCCTCCGAGCCGATGAAGCTGCTGCTGGTGCTGGCCCTGGCCCACCTCCTGACGCGCCTCCCGGCCCGTCGGGCGGGGGGCTTTCTGCTGGCCTGGGTGCTGACCGGAGTGGCCTTCTTGATGGTGGCCGCCCAGCCCGACCTGGGCACCGGGCTCGTGCTGGTAGCGGTGGCCTTCGGAATGCTCTGGGTGGCGGGGGCCTCGCCAGTCTACCTGGCGGGCGTGCTCGTGGGAGGTTTGGGAGCGCTGACCTTTGTGCTCAAAGAGTACCAGCGCGACCGCATCATGGTCTTCTTGCACCCCGATCTTGACCCCATGGGCCAGGGCTACAGCCTGATGCAGTCCCTGACGGCCATCGGCTCGGGCCAGTTGTTCGGCCGGGGGCTCTTCGCGGGCCACCTGACCCAGCAGGGCTTCGTGCCTGAGAACTGGACCGACTTCGCCTTCACCGTTGTGGGCGAGGAGCTGGGGCTGGCCGGTAGCGTGGGCCTGCTATTGCTGTGCGCCCTGCAACTGGGCAGCCTGCTGGCCATCGCCTGGCGCGGCCAGGACTATCCTCGCTTGCTGGCCACGGGAGTGGCCGTCATGCTAGGTTTCCAGCTATCGGTCAACCTGGCTATGACCATGGGCCTGGCACCGGTGGTGGGCATCCCCCTGCCCCTGGTCAGTTACGGGGGTAGCGCCCTGATCACCAACCTGGCCGCGCTGGGCCTGGTCGCGGGCCTGGCCCGCCAACATCAGCCCCGTCAGGCCACGGTGCACCCCCTGCCGGTGCGCCAGCGCCTGCCCCTGACCGGCTGAGCCGTTCCAAAGTTTTCCAAAGGTCCTCGGGATAGGCTGAGGTCAGAGCAACGCCCGAAGGAGGTTCCCCGATGAACGCCCTGACCGCCGCCACCCACCAGGCCCCGCTCCCGCTTCGCACCGCTCAGAGTGGCCCAGCATCGCGCCCGAACGCGCCCGAGCCGAACCGAAGAGTCGCCCAGGAGGAGCGGGCCCAGGCCCGACTGGAGGACGTTCGCAGCGGGCCGCGCAACGAGCAACGAATCGACCCGAGCATCATGCAAGACGTCAAGGACGACTGGCAGGTCAACGAGGCCACCCGGCCCTCCCTGTTCGACAACCAGGAGGCCGCCGAGCTCAAGCAAGAGTATCGCCAGGCTTACGAAAAGACCGAGCAGGGGCGGAGCTGGGCCCAGAGCACCGCTGAGGAATATGGCCCGGGCACGCACAAGCTTCCCAACGGAGAGGTCGTGGTGGTCCGGGATGGCCCGGATGGAAGTCGCATCGTCATCAAGCGTGAAGCGGATGGGAGCCAGCGCGCGGTCACCTATCGCGAGGACGACCCGACCTCGATCACCGTTCGCGAGCGCGACGAGCAGGGCGACGAGACCGAATGGGAGCGTGACGGCACCACCGTCACGGTCACCAGGCGAGGGGAGGAGAACTCCTCCGACGTGTATTCCCTGGGCACCGGCCCGATGGGCTTTGGCTCTTTGATGCAGCCTCCCAATCCCGACCCCGGCCGACCGACCCGAGCGCACTCCGAAGGGGACGTGATGGAGTTCACCGAGGCCAACGCCGATGGCAGCAGCGACCGCCGTCGCTTCGACCTCCTGACGTGGGACCTGCACGACCGCCACACCCCGGGTCGCGACTTTCGCCGGGCAGGAGAGTGAAGGATGAGCCGGATCAAAGAGATGGCCCTGGCTCTCATCCAGGCTGTGCAAAAAAAAGACCGCTTCGCGCCCCACGACCTTACCGCCAACGTGAATGGCCTGATGGACTGGTTGGTGGAGACTCACCAGGAGGTTTCCCGGAGCGGCGAGGCCCTCCAGGAGGGCTTGCTCGAGGCCCTGGACTGCTACTATCGCAGTTTCGAGCATCTCCTGGCTTACCAGGCGGACTCACGCGGAGATCGCATCACCTCGGCCCTGGACCTGGTCTTCCAGGCCGAGGACCAGCTCGACGCGGTCGAGCGGCAGATCCAGGAAGAGAAGTACGCTACCAGCCTGCTCTGGGCCGCCTGAGGCTTTTGGCTATATTTCAGCTCCCTGGATTAGCCTGGAAGAGCTATGAGAATTGCCGAAATCGCCCACCAGGGTTTGCTCCAGTACCGTCCCAACGCGGCCAGCAGCCCGCCCGAGGGCGACCGGTTCGAGCCGAGTGGCCCCCAGGAACCCGTCCGGCTTACCCAGGCGATGCTCGGCGAGTTGATGCGCACCAACGTGGGAAGCGACCACCTGGTAGCCTGGAAGCTGCAACTGCCGGGGGGCCTGGTGCGCGACAATCCCACCTTCGGCCCCGACGGCACGGTCTACGTGCCCCAGTCGGGGGGAACCACCCTGATCAACAGCAATGAGGGCCGCATCCTCGACCACCACAAATTCGCCAAGCCCTGCGAGGCGGCCGCGGCCATGGCCCCCAACGGCGACCTGCTGCTGCCCCACCGGGGGCTGACCCGCTATCGCCCCGACATGTCGGAAGTCTGGAATCAAGACAAGGTTCCCTACGGCAACCAGCCACCGCTGCTCGGACCCGACCAGAGCACCTACGTAGCGGGCTACAGTCCCAAGGGGACGGTCACCCGGGTGACCCCGGACGGGAAGATCGCCTGGTCGACGGAGGTTCGACGCGGCACAGGCGACCACATGGATACCCCGATGTCGCTCAGCCCCGATGGAGAGCGCCTCTACGCTGGCGGAGAAGGGATCCTGTTTGCCCTCGACCCGGCCTCGGGCAAGGTGCTGTGGGGTAAGGGGAAGGCCCATTCCACCGTGCAGGTGGGCTGCCGCCCCCTGGTGACCCCGCGCGACCAGGTGGTGGTCTCTGGGATGAGCAACCAGGTGACCTGTTATGACCGCGACGGCAACGAGGTCTGGAAATGGTCGGCTCGCTTCGAGAAGCGCAGCGACGAGCTGACCCGCAAAGAGCGCGAGGAGGCTTTCGGTGGGGGCAACGGGCTGATCGAGTCGAGCCCGACGCTCACCAGGGATGGGCAAACCATCCTGGTGGCAGGTGACGAAAAGCTGCTGGCCCTGGATCTCGACGGCAACCTGCTCTGGAAGAAGGAGCTACCGGGGGCGAGCCTGCTTCGCGATGAGGCCATTCAGGTCGGGCCGGACGGGAGCATCTACGTCAAGTCCGACCACAATACCCAGGTCTGGGCCTTCAACGAGCAGGGAGAGCAGATCTGGCATTACGCCAACCAGAGCCCCAGCGGCTCGGCCTTTATGGCCGTCAATCAAGATACGGTAATCTTCGTGACCCGCGAAGGGAGCGCCGTGGCCCTGCGCCAGGACGCCCTTCGCAAGCGCATCGAGGAGGTGGCCGCCCAGCCGGACGATTCGCCCAGCCAGATCCACGTGGGCAACGGCGTGGTTACCGTGGGCGGGGTGCGCGTCAAGACGCGAGCTCGCTGAGCAGATCGACCCTCCTGTCGTCGCTGAAGGTTAGCCGGCGCCCTGCTCCTGCTTGCGCCAGTGCAGGGCGACTTCCTTGGCCGCGTAAGCCCCGCCGGCCACGAGGTGGAGGGCTGGAGCCAGATTGGGCAGACAGGCCGCACCCGTCAGGGCCAGGCCCTGGGTAATCGCAAAGGCACCCACCAGGTAGCGCTGGGGCGGCCCTTCCTGAGGAGCCCGGGTCAGCTCGCTGATGCCCACGCCCACGGTGGCCAGGCCATGCACGGCCTTCAACGGTCCCATCACCAGGTCCGAGGTCTGCCCTCCCCCCAGCACCGACCAGGCCTCCAGGGCCGAGTGAGCGGAAGCAGCCAGCAGCCCCACCCCGTCGATCTTGTCGGGCAGGGCATCCGAGCGCAGGCGGGCCACGCCCAGGCCCAGCGCTCCCACGGCCGTCACGCCGGCCATCAGGCCCCCTGCCGTGGATCCAACCCCGTCCTTGAGGTTGTCGAGCCAGATGTGCCGGGCCGTGTAGAGCCCATCCACCGCCTGAGCCAGGATCGGGTTCTCGGCCTGCAGGGCCTGGCGCGGCTCCTGGCCGGCAATCTCTTTACGAGGCTTGAAGGTCAATGGGTTGCTGCTCATTACTTGCATGCTCGGCACTATAGCCCCGGATGACCGACTGCGTTGTGAACACTTTGTTAACCCGGGGGAAAGCTGGTGCTTCCCGAGAAAAACCTGCATTCCATGAGGTCCTTGGCGCCGTGATCCTCCAGGGCAAAGTTGCCAGGCGCAAGCTGGCCACAAGTCTTGGCCATCTGGCCCTGCTGTTGCGCTCGAGCATTCCCATCACGACCTCTCTCCAGACCCTGTCTGTCCAGGAGGAGTGCTTGCCGTTGCGCAAAGCCTGGGAGGACGTGCTCTGCATGGTCGAGACCGGGCACAAGCTCTCGGGCGCGATGACCAAACATCCGACCGTCTTTCCCTCCACCGTGGTCTTGATGGTGCGAGCCGGCGAGGAATCGGGCATGATCGACGATCGGCTCCAGCGCGCGGCCGACATGGTGGAGCGTCAGGCAGGCTATGAGGAGAAGTTGCGTCAGGCCATGTCCGGACCCATGGTCACGCTCGGTTTCAGTCTGCTGGTGCTGTTCATCCTCTGCCGCTTTGTGATGCCCCGCTTCACCGAGATGTACAGCTCCATGAACGTGAAGCTCCCCTGGATCACCGCCATCGCCGTGGGCGCGGTCAACTTTCTCAACGACCCGGTTTTTCCGGCCTTCCTGTTGCTGGGGGTGGCCGCGGTCCTGTCTTCCCGTGACCGCCTCAAGAGCTGGCTGTTCCGGGTTGCGCTGGAGATTCCATTCACCCGACCCCTGGTGTCCAGCCTTCTGTGCGCCCAGTTCTGCGACACGATCGGCAGCCTCTACTCCAACGGCATCCCCATCCCCCGCGCCGTGCGCCTGCTGGCTGCCAGCACCTGGGAGATGAGCTACTCCGAGCGGCTCGAGCGGGTGGCCTCGCGCACCGAGCTCGACGGTGACCTGAGCCTGGCCGTGAACGAGGAGATCGAGTTTTTTCCGGTTTGCCTCGGGGCGATGCTGGTGGTGGGAGCCGAGACGGGAGCCCTCGAGTCGGTGCTGCATTCGGTGCAGCGGCTGATGGACATGGAGGCAGAGTCGCGGCTGGAGGTCTGCCTGGCCATGACCGAGCCCCTGATGGTTGGCGGGCTGGGGCTCTTTCTGGCCGGCTTCTTCGTGGCCATGTTGCTGCCGATGTACCAGCTGGTCAGCCAACTGAGCCCTTGAGTGCTACAATCAACTTTGTGGACAAAAGAAAGCCGTCCCACGGGCTCTCTTTGCTCGAGGTGGTGTTTGCCCTGGGGCTGTTCTTCATGGTGTTCTCCTTCGTCTTCGGGGTGTTTCCTGCCGCCTACCGGGCCTCGGCCCACGGGCGACACCAGGTGACCGCGGTCAACCTGGCCCGGGAGTACATGTCCGTGGAGAAGACCAGGTCTTACGACGCGGTGGTGAGCTCGGGGCCGGTGACCGTGCCTATCTCGAGCCAGCTCAACGGCGTGACCGTGGTCCACAACTACCAGGTCAACGTGGATGTCAACGAGGTCGAACCGGACAAACAGAAGACTCTGCTGGTAACCGTCCGGTGGGGGACCAGCGGCAGCAAGGTGGAGCTTGAGACCCTCGTCTGCAAGTGGTAGAGGCGGAGCGACCCTGGTCGAGCTTATGGTCAGCTCAGGCATACTCATGCTGCTCATGACGGCGATGTACGCCCTGCTCACCTTCGGAATGCGCTACTACCAGACGGCCCAGGCGGCCGAAACCGTGCACCAGCAGGCCATGCTGGGGGTGCGCCGGCTGGCCACCGAGCTGCGCCTGAGCAACGCCACCACCATCTCCTATCCAGCCCCCCCCACCTCCATCATCTTCCTCTCAGCCGACCGGCCCAGCGCCACTCCGGGGCCATGGAGCCACACCGCCACCGGTGAGTTGGAGTGGCACAAGTGGGTCTGCTACTACCTCGACGGCAACAGGTTGATCCGCAGCGAGCAGGCCCTGGGGGCCGCCGTCACCCTTCCCCCGGTGCCGACCCCGCCCGCTCTGGCCAGCTTCCAGGCCCTCCCCGACAATCGCGTGGTGGCCCGCGAGATCAGCGCCCTGAGCATCGGAGCCGGCAGCGCTCCCGGGCTGGTGGAGTTGACCATCACGGCCCGAGCCGCGACCACGACGACCAGACTCACCGAGTTCAGCCTGCGCACTCAGACTCGAATGGAGAATTGAAAGCATGCCATTGCGACGTCGGGGAATCGCTCTGGTTGTGGTGCTGATCAGCATCGGGCTGCTGGGCGTCATCGCCTGGGGGATGGCCGCCATGGGCACCCACACGCTGGACATCTCCCGCAACGCCGTCCAGAATGACCAGGCCCTGCTGGCTGCCGATGGGGGCGCCTGGCGGGCCGTGGCCGAGCTGGCTCGTAACGGCGGCTTCACCGGTTGGGGGACTGCCCAGACCCTGCCCACTACCGGGGCGAGCTACACCGTGAGCATCACAAACGCCGGCGATACCGCGCCCGATGGTCAGGTGGTGCCAGCCGACATGGTCTACGTGCTCTCGGTAGGCACCCATCGCGGCGAGACGCGCCAGGTAGGGCTCATGCTGCGAGCCGGCTCGAGCCAATTCTCAGCGGCCATCTTCGCGGGTGAGAAGGTCGAGCTCGACGACGGATCGCGAGTGGACAGTTGGGACTCGACGGCCGGCAACTACCCGGCCGGAGCCCAGCCCATCAAGGCCCACATCGGCACGAACGGTCAAACCAACAGTTCGATCGCCATCATCGACGGCTCCTATGTGGATGGCAACCTGCTCGTTCCGCCCGGCGCCTCTCCGGGCGCCACCGAGATCGACAGCTCCACCGTCACCGGGAGCGTGGTCACCATGGCTCAGGCCCAGACACTCGACGACGTCGTGCTGCCCGCTGCTCCAACCGGAACGGATCTCGAGTTTGAGTCCAACGGCACCTTGCCACCAGGGGCTTACGGCGAGCTCGAAATCGACGACGGCGCCATCCTGACCCTCACCGCGGGAACCTACGTCTTCCGCTCGATTCGCATGCGCGGGGGCGGCACCATCGCCATTCCGGGCAACTCAACCTCCTCGGTAGAAATCTACGTGGCCGGCGGGGTGGAGATCGAGGACGGCAGCGTGATGAACACTTCTCGCAAACCCTCCCTGCTCAAGTTCTTCGTACGCGACGGCCCGGTCGAGCTCGACGATGACGCGGGCTCAGCCTACTTCGTCTGCTACGCCCCCAAGGCCGATGTCAAGTTCGACGACAGTTCCCATATGTATGGCTCGCTGGTGGGCAAGACCGTCGAGATCAAAGAGGACAGTGGAGTGACCTACGACCTCTCGCTGGGCAGCGCTACGGGTGGTCCGACGACGGTGGAGGTGGTGAGCCGTCAGGAACGCTGACCGGCCCGCCCTCGAAGCGATCGAGCCGCCAACGACCCTCCTCGCGAACCAGAGTCCAGCTCCAGGGCTCAGAGCCTTTGGGACCGACCACCTGAACAATCCCTTCTGACGGCTGCGGCTCCGCCCGGCGGTACTGCAGGTCCCAACGTCGGTCGGCGTCCTCCAGATAAGCCATTTGAGCGGCCTCAAAGGCCTGCGGCGCGAGTTGCAGGCGCGCCCGACTGCTCAACAGGTCGCGCGCCGGGGTGAACTGTTTGAGCCGCACCAGCGCGATGAACTCGTTTGCCGTCTGGCTCGCCGAGGGGGGCGGGGCTGGGGCGGCCACCCGGGCCGGCGCCGGTCCGGCCGGGCGGAAGATCAGCCCCACCAGCAGCCAGACCGCCGACAGTCCGACCAGAGCGCGAATGATGCGGGGATTGACCGGGGTTCGAGAAGGTCGGGCCCGCGGCTCTGGGGGGCGCGGAGCTTCCTCCACCCAGCTCTGCACGTGGCTCTCGATCTGGTCAGCGCCCTGCGGGTCGAACATGCCCGGGCGCTCGCCGTCGAGATAGAGCACCCGCTTGCCGCCCGGTAGCAGCAAACAGAGCACCGAACGAAAGGCGAGGGCGGTCTGGCGCCCCAGCTGCCTATCCAGAGTGGTATCCAGAATCATTACCCGCTCTTGATTGGCGTGGCAGCGCTTGATCGTAATGGCGGAAGCAGTGGTGAGCTCTTCCTCAGGGCCCTGCCGAGCCAGAACAGTCAGAGAAGGAACCATGACCACGAAAGCCTGCCGAACGCCGGGGCACCCGGTCAGAAGTTTGGCCAGCCGCTCGTTCACGTGCCCAGCGAGATCGAGCGCCGGGACGGCGGGGGTGCAGCCGGGCGCCCCCCCGGAGTGCCGGGCGGGATGCGCTCTTGCAGCACGGTCATGAGGTCCCAGGGGGTGACGATCCCCACCAACCGATCCCCGTCGGTGACGATCAGGCGCTGTACCCGGTGCTTGTCAAACAGCTCCACCGCGTGAGCCACATTGGAGTCGTGGCCAATCGTGAGGGCGGGGCTGGTCATGATGTCCTTCACCAGCAGATTCTCGCGGTTGGGCAAGGCCTCGCCGGGACGGGGAAAGAGTTGCTTGACTGCGACATCGGTGAAGGACACCACCCCCACCACCTTGCCTTCAGGGTCCAGAACCGGACAGCCGGCCACCTGGCGCTCGACGAGCTCACGGGTCAGGTCCTTGACCGTGGTCTCAGGCGTCACCCAATAAGGATCGAGATGAATGATGTCCTTAAAGCGCCTCACGAAAGCACAAACTTCCCCTGAAGCGCTCTTCGTTCCTGCGCTACTTGCCCAGCTCGTCGGCCAGAGCCCCGGCGTCGTAGACCTTCCGCAGAGCTTCGGTGATGGCCCGGGAATCCACCGAGGTGGCGCGGGCCTGAGCATCCGAGAAGGCGTAGTCGAGCACCAGCGACTGGATGTTCCCATCGAAGATCAGGCCCACTACCTGGCCTTCCCGATTGACCGTCGGGCTGCCCGAGTTGCCGCCGATGATGTCGGCCGTGCTCACGAAGTTGAAGGGGGTGCTCAGGTCAAGGCGGGACTTGCGCTCGACCCAGCGCCTGGGGAGCCGGAATGGATACTCGTTGCTGTGCTCGGCCGAGCGACGGTAGAGCCCGGCGAAGTCGGTGAAGGCGGGGATCGCCCGGCCATCCTCCAGGTATCCCTTGACCACCCCGAAGGAGAGCCTCAGCGTAAAGGTGGCGTCCGGGGCCAGCTCGGTGCCATACTTTGCAAAACGTGCCTGGGCGATGGCCGAATAGGCCTGGCGCAGAGGCTCGGAGACCTGCTCGTCGTAGGTCTTGCGCACCTTGCGCGCGGTGGGATCGACCAGCAGCGCCAGCTCGATCATCGGATCCTTCGAGTCAGCCACTCCCGCCTCAGCCAGGCGCTTGCGCTCGGCCACGTCCAGCAGCTTGGTGCCGTTGACGAGCTCGGCGGCCCGCTCGCGGGGCGACTTGCCGGCCATGATCCGCTTGACCATCGGGTCCTCAGGCCCCCGTATCTCGAGCAGCATGGCCAGCGAGTCGGCCAGCTTCACGCGCTCGAACTCGGGGTAAATCGGGGCGGGCGAGAACAGATCTTGCTGAAGCGACTCCAGGTTGGAATCGCGATACTCGCGCAACCGATCGGTGTTTGGCCTGGCCACCTCCACCCGATAGCGGGCCAGGCACTGAGCCAGCTCGAACAGCCTGCTGTTGAATGCGTAGTGGCGCTCGTAAAGGTAGAGATCGTCCAGAATCTGGCCATAGAGACGGATCGCTTGCTCAACCTGGCCGAAGGCTGCGCTCCACTCGGGATTGCCGGCCACCGCCTGGCGCAGCTCGTCTTCCAGCTTCTGCTTGGCATCCATGAAGGCCGGGTCCTGCAACCCGCCCAGACGACCGAGCAGGGCCTTACGCGAGTTTTGCACTCCGAACAGATCGTCCTTGGACTGACGCTTGTTCTCCTGATTGCGCTCTCCGTAAGTGGCATAGAGCACTTCCAGACGGCGCAACAGGTTGAGCACCAGCGGAAGTCGCCGGTCGCGCTGAAAAGCCAGGTCGGACATGGTGTTCAACCGCTGGGTGTTGCCCGGATGACCGGACACAAAGACCAGCTCGCCGTCCCTGGCGCCGGACGGGCTCCACTTGAGGAAGTGCTCAATCCGGGCCGGCTGGTCGTTCTCGTAAGCCCGAAAGAAGGTGACGTCCAGGTCATAGCGAGGGAACTCGAAGTTGTCGGTATCGCCGCCAAAAAACGCAATGTCTTGCTCCGGGGCGAAGACCAGCCGCACGTCGGTGTATTTCTTGTAGCGATAGAGGTGGTAGCGCCCTCCCTGATAGAGCGTCACAACATCGCTGCGCAGGCCAGTCTTGTCGGTGGACTCCTTCTCGATGGTGTTCATCTCCGCCCGCCGGGCCTTCTCGGCCGCAGCCGCGTCCATCCCTGAGTTGACTGAGCCCTGGACCCGAGACGTGACATCCTCGACCGACATCAGGACATTGAGCTCCAGATCGGGACACTTCAGCTCCTGGGTCCGCGAGGTGGCGAGGTAGCCGGTATCGAGCAGATCCCTGCCGGGCGAGCTGAGCTTGGCGATCTGCTCTGCTCCCACGTGGTGGTTGGTCATAACCAGCCCCTGCGAGGAGACAAATGAGCCCGATCCGCCGCTGTTAAAGCGCACGCTGGCTTTTTGCAGGTGCTCGAGCCAGGCCGGGCCGGCCTCGAAGTTGTAGCGCTCTTTCAGGATTTTCACGGGAGGATCGGTGTAGAGCCACATGCCCTCATCGGCTCGGGCGGGAGCGAAGGCAGCCCACAGCAAGCCCCCGGCTACGACAGCAGCGAGAAAACGACGATTCATCCGGGCCCGTTCCCTTCGGGGAAGGTCGTTCCTGCAGGGCCGGCGCCGAGTTTGGAGAACCCTGGCCCGTGAGCATCGACAGCGACTCCAGCTTGAGTCCTCCGCGTGGCCTGGTGTCCGACGAGGCTCGGCTGCGTCCGGTGGTGATCGTGGGGGCTGGCCCGGCCGGACTGGCCCTGGCCTATCAGCTGAAGCTTCGCCAGATACCGTGCACAGTGCTGGAGAAGGGTCCCAGCGTGGCCAGCTCGTTTCACGGCATGTACCAGAGTATCTTCTTCGGCCCCTGGCTCAACAACATGCTGCCCGGCGGGCCAGTGCCCTGGCACCAGATTTTCTCACGCACTCGCCGCAAGGAGTGGTTGGAGTATCTCGAGAGCTTCGCCAGCCGAAACGCCCTGGACGTGCGCTGCCAGGTGACCGTGGAAAGCATTGACCGCAATGGCGCCTTCCGACTCTCCACCAGCCAGGGGGTGATGCAAGCCGACCTGGTCGTCAACGCAACCGGCTACTTCGGCAACCCCTTCACCCCCGATTATCCCGGCAGCCAGAGCACGTGCATCGCTCAGATGCACGCCCACGACTACCTCGAGCCAGCCACCGTGGCCCAGAAGATCGGCGCACCGCGCGGCCGCATCCTGATGGTCGGAAAGCGCATCTCGGCCGGCGAGCTGATGGTGGAGCTGCACCAGGCCGGCTACCAGGTCTCCCTGTCGTGCCGCCGCAGGCTGCGCTTCGGCTCCTCCTACCTGCAGCAGGCGGTCTTTGCGCCTTTCGTGATGCTCTTCGAGACCATCGGCGCCTGGCTTGGCATCAAGCTCTCCGACACCAACCCCCGCATGGTGGGCGGCACCAGCCAGAAGCTGGTCCGCTCGGGGCAGGTCGAGGTCTTCCCCGACATCCAGGAGATCGGCGAGACCACAGTGCGCTTCGTGGACGGGCGGGAGGCCGCCTTTGACCTGATCATCTACTCCACTGGCTATCGCCCGGTGTTGTCGCACCTGAAAGGTCTGGTAACGACCGACCCGAAAACCGGTCAGCCCCCGCTGGTCAACATGGAGGCTCGCGACGTGCCCGGCTTGTTCTTCATGGGCCTGGACAACCAGCGCAGCTTCCGCAGCCGTTACCTGCGCGGCATCCGGGAAGATGCCGTGGCGCTCGCCGAGCGTATCGCCACCCGGGCCCGAAACCTCATCCAGCCAGCAGGGTAGGCACCCCCGAGCTTACCGGGACTTCTTCCCGGACGCGCGCGAAGTCGATGTAGCCCTTTCGACGCCCGACTTGCGGTTTCTTCTCAGAGAGCAGGGCGAGGGGGTTTTGCGGCAGAACTGACCAAGTCACTCTCAGAAAGGTCCCACGCCCATGAAAGGCGCCGAAATTCGCCAGTCCTTCCTCGACTTCTTCAAAGAGCGGGCTCACGACATCGTGCCCAGCGCTCCGGTCGTGCCCCACGACGATCCCACCCTGCTCTTCACCAACGCCGGCATGAATCAATTCAAGCCCTTCTTTCTGGGCCAGGCCACGCCGGCCAACCGTCGCATCGCCGACACCCAGAAGTGCATTCGGGTTTCGGGTAAGCACAACGACCTCGAAGAGGTGGGCCACGACACCTACCACCACACCTTCTTCGAGATGCTCGGCAACTGGTCCATTGGCGATTATTACAAGCGAGAAGCCATCTCGTGGGCCTGGGAGCTGCTCACCAAAGTCTGGAAGATCCCCAGGGAGCGCCTGCACGCCACCGTCTTCGGGGGCGACGAGCAGGTACCGGCCGATGAGGAGGCCGTTTCACTCTGGCAGAATGCAACCGACATCGACCACTCCCACATTCATCGCTTCGGACGCAAGGACAACTTCTGGATGATGGGCGAAACCGGCCCCTGCGGGCCTTGCTCGGAAATCCACATCGACCTCACTCCCGATTGTTCGGGGGGCAAGCTGGTCAACGCCGGCTCCCCTCTGGTCATGGAGCTGTGGAACCTGGTGTTCATCCAGTTCAACGCCGAGGAGGGCGGGGGGCTGCGCGAGCTGCCGGCCAAGCACGTCGATACCGGCATGGGCCTGGAGCGCGTGGCGGCCGTGATGGAGTGCACCGACGGCTGTAAAGACTTCACCCGGCCCATCTCCAACTACGATACCGAGATATTCCAGCCCATCGTGCGCGAGCTGGTAACCATGTCGGGCTGCAAGTATGCTCCCGGCCAATCCGAGGACGAGCATTCCATCGCCATGCGGGTTTGCGCCGATCACATCCGCATGGTCAGCTTCAGCATCGCCGACGGGGCTCTGCCCTCCAACGAGGGGCGCGGCTACGTGGTGCGCCGCCTGCTGCGCCGGGCCGCCCGCTACGGACGCAAGCTGGGATTCAAGGAGCCCTTTCTGTGGAAGCTCGTGAGCGTGCTCGACCGAACCATGGGCGACACCTTCCCTGAGGTGCGCCGCGAGCGCGAGAAGCTCGAGCGCATCCTCAAGGCCGAGGAGGAGTCCTTCAACCAGACCCTGGACCGGGGCTTGTCGCTCTTTCAGGAAGAGGCCGAGAAGGTCGAAGGCAAGAGCTTTCCTGGCCACATCGCCTTCAAGCTCTACGATACCTTTGGCTTCCCGCGCGACTTGACCGAAGTGCTGGCCCGCGAGCGAGGATTGGATGTGGACGCGGCCGCATTCGAGGCGCTGATGGCCGAGCAAAAGCTGCGAGCCCGCTCGGCCAAGGTCAAAACCGTGGTCAGCGCTGCCACCGAGGAGCTCAATCTGGAGCCCACGCCTTTCACCGGCTTCACCCGGCTGGAGGAATTCACCCGGGTAATGCAGCGACTGGGCGACGACGTGGTCCTGGAGCGGACTCCGTTCTACGGCGAGATGGGAGGCCAGGTGGGCGACACCGGCATCCTGCGCTCCATCTCGGGCGACTTCCAGGTCACCGAAACACGCAAGAAGGAAGGCGTGGTGCTCCACCATGTCGAGGGGCCGGGGCTGCAGATCGGCGACGAGGTGCGAGCCATGGTGGATCGCGACCGGCGCCTGGCAGTGGAACGGCACCATACCGCCACCCACCTTCTGCACAACGCCCTGCGCGAGGTGCTAGGCAGCACCGTGCGCCAGCAGGGCTCACTGGTAGCGCCCGATCGATTGCGCTTCGACTTCACGCACTACGAGGCGGTGCGTCCCGGCGAGCTGCGCTCGATCGAGCGCATGATCAACGAGCATATTCTTGCTAACGAAGGGGTCTCGTGGTTCGAGATCCCCTACGACCAGAAGCCCGACAGCGTGATCGCGTTTTTTGGCGACAAGTACGGCAACCTGGTGCGGGTGGTCAAGATCGGCGGACAGGGTGTCGGCGAGCTACCCGAGCCGGCCTTCGACGGTTACTCGATGGAGCTTTGTGGCGGTACCCATACCCTGCGCACCGGCCAGCTCGGTCCGTTCCGCTTCGTGCACGAGAGCGCCATCGCGGCTGGTGTACGCCGCGTGGAGGCGGTCTGTGGCCTGGCGGCGGTAGAGGCCTATGAGCGCGACCGCGAGATTCTCGAGAACCTGTGCCGGCGGTTGACCTCGCCACCGGCTGAGCTGGAGAAACGTCTCGAACAGCTGCTCGAGAGCCAGAAAAAGTTGGAAAAGGAGCTGGAAACCCTGAAGCTGGCCGCGGCCGGATCGCAGGTAGGGGATCTTTTGAGCCAGCAAAAAGAGGTGGAGGGAGTGCCCGTTCTGGCCGTCTCGGCCGGCGACGGGGATGCCGAGTATCTGCGCAAACTGGCTGACGCGCTGCGTCCCAAGTTCCAGGGCGTGGCTGTGCTGGGGGCCACTTCGGGAGGCAAGGTGTCGTTGCTGGCGCTGGTGGACAAGGAGTTGACCAAGCAGGGGCTGCACGCCGGGAACCTGATCCGAGAGGTGGCCCGTCAAGTGGGAGGAGGGGGCGGCGGTCGACCCGACCTGGCCGAGGCCGGCGGCAAGGACCCCTCGCGGCTGGAAGCGGCCCTGGCCAGCGTGGGTGAGCTGGTGAAAGGACAAAAGAATGCGTAGACTAACATTGGTGCTAGTACTGGTCCTGGCAGGAGTGGCCCTGGCCCGCATCCAGGTGACCAGCCCCAAAATCGCCGAGACTAAACCTCGCTATTCCATCGAGATCGTCTATCCTCGGGTTTTGATCCCCGGTAACCACAATGTCACTCGGAGAATCAACGAGACTCTGGACCGAGAGGCACACGCCCAGGCGGCCAGTTTCCGCAAGGACTTCAACGAGAGCGGAAAGGACTTGCCGGCGGAGACCCCGCCCTGGACGCTGAACTCGTCGTTTGCCGAGGAATACCAGACCGAGCGCCTCCTGGTCTTCTTGCAGTCAGGCTATCTCTACACTGGGGGAGCCCATGGCATGCCGCTGCTGGACGCTTTCATCTTCGACCTGACCAGCGGCAAGAGAGTGACCATGGCCGACCTGTACCTACCCGGCTATCTCGAGGTGCTGAGCCGGTACACGCGCCAGAAGCTCCAGGCCAACCAGGACCTTATCGGTGAAAAAGACTGGATCATCACCGGCACCGAGCCCAAGGCCGAGAATTTTACGGTGGTCTTTCCCACCGCTCAGGGCATCCGGGTGATCTTTCCGCCTTACCAGGTGGCGGCCTATGCCTCGGGCTCGCCGGAGGTTCTGGTGCCCTACTCCGAGCTCTCCCGCCTGGCCAGGCCCGGCACCCCGACCAGGCCTTGATCAGGGCTGGTTCCAGGGAGTCCGAAAGTTCGGGTCCCCCATCCAGCCCTCTTTATTCTGAGCCGCCTTGCGACCAGAGGTGAACGAGTCGAGATCGGAGTCGAGGTGGTAAGAGCCCACAAAGTCGAGTCGGAGTCGCTTCTGGCCGCATTTGGCACAAGCGAGCTGGTGCAGGCGAGTGGGGTCGTTGATCAACCCGTCCGCCCGAGTGACATGGCCTCCGCAGCGGCCACAGTTGTTCTTGCCCTCACTGGTCTGAATGCTCTGGCAGGAGGGACAGAATATCGTAGCCGCCTGGCCGACCCCCTCCCCGAATCGCGTGACGCAATGGCCGCATGCCTCGCACGTCACTTCACAAAGTCGCCCCATGAATCAAACCTCCTCGCTCCCGCGGGGAGGAGTCCTCTCCCGGGGAAGAATGATACCCACTGCCCGGGCGCTCGTGCCCTGGCAATTTTAGAGGGGGCCCCCGATGAAGAGACCTTCCAAGCCCGACCCCAATATGGAGCAGTGGATCGATGCACGCCAGAAGCACCGACTGACCAATGAGCAGGTGCAGATGGCTCGCGAGCTCGGACTGAACCCGCGCCGATTGGATCAGGTGTCTGGTGACCAGCCTCTAGCGGACTACCTCGCTTTCCTCTACCAGGAACGATTCGGGCGCGACAGCCCGGAGGAAGTGGTATCCATCGAGCAGATGGCGCGAAACCTGGAACTAGAGAAAGTGCGCCGCCAGGAGCAAAGGCGGCGGGCCCGCGCGGCCAACGCAGACAACCCACCGCAGTGATGAAGGGGCTGGCACTCAGGACCCCTGAGCCTGCCACCTTCGAAGAACAGCAGCGCCGAACAAGAGAGCCTGCTTGGCTCGAATTTTCAGAGGGGCCGAAACCGCTGTTCAGGAGTTTCCCTACCGAATAGGCTCGTAGTTCGCCACTTGGCGAGCGATTTCCCGTTCTTCTCCTGACAACGGTTCCTGGCAGACCTCATCAGTTCCCGCTGTTGCCGCCTGCATTGCCGCCGCTGCCGCTGTTGCCGCCAGCATTGCCGCCACTGCCGCTGTTGCCGCCAGCATTGCCGCCGTTGCCGCTGTTACCGCCAGCATTGCCGCCGTTGCCGCTGTTGCCGCCAGCATTGCCGCCGTTGCCGCTGTTGCCGCCAGCATTGCCG